>Ga0196981_1000090_pt1 | contig 98499 bp, 75 predicted proteins | sample S3_2013CmetaG_FD_155462 | JGI IMG/M metagenome (GOLD analysis project Ga0196981, IMG submission 155462) | Soil microbial communities from Anza Borrego desert, Southern California, United States - S3_20-13C | ecosystem: Environmental > Terrestrial > Soil > Desert | place: USA: California...
CTGCCGACGACCAGTCGCTGCAACAGCTCTGAGTCATGCTCTGCCATAGGTGTCCACCTCCATGAAGGTGGACATATCCTGACTAATCAGACCGCGCGATTCAAGACGCCGATGATGGACCGCTTACTGTGCAGTCCGAGAGAAATGGCCTTCATTCGGGGTTGAGTGAATAAGGCCGCGATGTTGATACTTGATCTGAGTTAGGAATTTCAGACCAGACACAAAGCGAGGGCGGATTCGCCAACTCACCCTCGCCGCTGCATCAGACTACGTAAGTGGTTATGCAGCATTACCCCGAAAGTTGGGGGGGAAAGATCAATTTCAGTTCTTCACCGCGCAGAGCAGCCTGTTCTGCACAGCGTACTGAACTATTTCCGCGAGAGAATTCATGCCCATCTTGGTCAGGATGCGGGTCTTGTGCGTACTGACCGTCTTGGCGCTCAGATGCAACAGGCCGCCGATCTCGGTGATCGACTTACCGCTGACGAGAAGAGTGAAAACTTCGAATTCGCGGTTGGAAAGCTGTTTGTGCGGCAAGTCGTTGTTGGAGGGCATGACGTCCATTGCCAGCTGCTCGGCAACTTCCAGGCTGATGTAGGGCCGTCCGGAAGCGACTTTCCGGATTGCGCTCACCAGTTGCGTGCCCGCACTTTCCTTGGTGAGGTAGCCGCGCGCGCCGGCGCGAATTGCGCGGACAGCGTACTGTTCTTCCTCGTGCATGGTAAGGATGAGGACCGGCAGCTTCGGCACTTCATCCTTGATCTGGCGGATCAACTCGACGCCGGTGCGCCCGGGCATGGAGAGGTCGAGCACCAGCAGGTCGAAGCCGCCCTTGCGGACATGGGCAAGGGCTTCGAAGCCGTCGACGGCTTCGCCCACGACCTCGATGTCGTCGGCTCCATCAAGAATGCTCTTCAAACCTTCGCGCATTATAGTGTGGTCGTCGGCGATAACGATACGGATCATGGGTACGTTGTTGCTGTGTAAGGGCTCTGTTCTTTGTTGAAAATAAGCTCGATCGGAATCGATACATGGAGCGCTAGTCAATGACGCACAGCGGTCTCGACGCTGATTTCACAGTACGAAAGTGCGCTCCTGAATCGCATTCAACCCGTAACACCCGGGCTTGAACTCGCCGCCTGCGGTCATGCCGATACCGTCTTTATGAATCATAACATCGAGTCGGCTTGCGCGAAAACCAGGGCTCGCTGTTAGCGTCGTCCACTAGGCCAACAAATCTTCCATGATTTTCTCTCGCTACTTCACTGACCCTGAACCAGGACAAGCGTCCGAAACAAGGAAAAGGAGGGGCTTTTGCCGAAAGCCCTTTTCCGAACCGGACACTTTAATTGTATTCGTACGGATTCTATCTACTCTACAGAGATGAAGGTCGCTGATGGTCCGTTGTTGAGGGGTTCCTTGGCTTAAACTGCTCAGCGCTGACACGATATTTCTTGCGGCGGTCGCCCATGACTGCACGTATCTCCGCGATTGAAAGGCCGCTTACCTCATGCATGCGGATAAGCAGCGCACTTCCCAACGGAAGGCGACGGTGCCGGATCTTGCTGATAAGTGGGGGCGACACCTCAAGCGCACGGCACAATTGCGCGTCGTTCTTCAAATTCATTCGGTCGATGAGCGCGTCGAGAACTCTATTGGGGTCGAATCGCGGTGGGGAGTAAAGATCCATAAACTTAGCGGCTAAATGGAAGACCGGGTCTGATCTTATCGGCTTTCTGCACCCTGTTATTGATGCAATGCAATAAAAGAGCGGGGGCGTCAGGACTGCTGTGACGCGATGAGCGCCGCTTCGCTGTCGTCATCAATGTGCGAGCCGGGGCAGGAACTCGATTGACAGGTATTGGTTTAGCATTCGCGTTCATGGAAAATTGCTCAGGCAGCATCTAGGGCCAGAAGCGTACAGAAACGAATTCCTCGACGCCCAAGGTCACTGCCGCGCTCGTCTCGCCTGTCATGCTGCCTCGTCGCAGAAGTGGTAAGGTGCCGACCTTCGTGTAAGCGTTAGTGCGTTCTACCCCGTCTACCAGGGATACAGCGGTGTAAATGCCGGACTCGGATTGCCGTATTCGCGTCAGGAACGGTCCGTTAGGGGGAAATCGCTCGGGATTGTCCAGCGCGGGATAGCGGGCGAGGACGGTCCCATCCGCGCGAATCAAGGGTACAAGATAGCCTGCGGAAGGAGCGAATTGTTTCCAAAAGCTTGTGAAGTAATCGATCCGAACGGTGGTATACACGATCCCAGTGAACTCGCCATTTGGCTTCGCACGTGCAATGCTCAGGGCAAAATGCCTCTCCCCCGAAGGCTGCATAAAAGGCTGACTGACAAAGAGGCCTACGTGTCCAGCGCGTGGTGCTGAGAAGTAGTCGCGGTCAGCCGTCGCCTCGCCTTTCGGGATGACGGCGCCTGCTGCGAGGAGCACCCGCCCATTGGCATCGGTAATCCCGATTCCAGAAAGATGATTCATGACGTGGACGGCCTTAGAAAACATCTGCTTCAAATGCACGTCGGCCACCACCTGCTGCGTCGGCCTACCACCGCTTAATGCGTCTATCTGACGCACGAGAAGCAGGTGCGAGTCCATGACTTGCACCGTGTGCTCCTTAACTGCATACAACGATCGTTGTGCTCAGCTCCTCGACACTTCAAGCACACTTGTCCGGTGCTGCCATGCGAACCAATCGGCAAGACATGTAGGAATTAACAGAGTAAGTACCTATCTCAGTGGGCCAATAATGCGCCAAGTGATGATGCCGCAGGCCAGATGAAGAAACGCGAGGTGGTTCTTCGCTTTCTTGGACCATCGGATCAGCAGCCCGCGAAACCGGTGATCCGACGAGTCCCGCTTGCGTTCTTTGGCGCAAGCATTCGGGAAAGAACGTGCTGGTTGGTCCAGCATCAATATCAGTTTCCTTATGGAAATAATCTAATTACTGAATGCCACACTTAATTGCTGTCCACCAACCCGAAAGCGCTCACCGTACCTAGCGCGCCTCAGTTTACATAATACAAATTATGCGAATAAGTAGATAACCAACCAAGGTACTAACATTGTTCAAAAGCCTCCCTGGCAAGGTCCACGGACTCTGCGAAGGCGCGGCTCACATCCACGTCCTCGCGTGCATCAAAGACATCCCCCAAAAACTCCACCAAGCCCTTTTATTGCTCGTACTGGATCCGTTGCTTGCTCTCCATTGGCCGCATCACGTGGTCGAGCGGCAGGACATGAGTCTGCTTGACCTTGTTTAGCGTGATGTTGGAGCGGACGTTCGTCACACCGGAAATACGCAGCAGGCGCTTGTTCATGAATTCTGAAAAGGATGCCAGGTCAGGGGTGACAATCCGCAGGATGTAATCGGCTTCCCCAGCGAGCGAAAAACACTCCAGCACCTGGGGCAATTGCGCGACTTCGCGTTCGAACTTTTCACCGGAATTGGAGCCCTGGCGGTCCAGCGTAACCTGGGTGAAGGCCACCACATGCAGGCCGACTGCGGCAGGATCAAGGATGGCGGCGTAATGGTCGATCACCCTGGCTTCCTGAAGCCGCTGGACCCTGCGGCTGACTTGTGAACTGGAAAGGTGAATCTTTTCGCCGAGCGCGCTGTTGGTAGCGTGACCGTCGCGCTGAAGTTCTTCAAGAAGCTGCAAATCGTAGCGGTCTACGGAAATTGTGGAGGTCAATTTTCATCCTTTCATCGGTTCATGCACATTTTGTGCATGCTGCTGGCATATTTTCACACAAAACGGTTACATATTGCGCAACGCGAACTATAGACTTTGTCCTACAACATCCATATGGAGGACGGGATGTGCAATCGGAATGCGGTGCAGCAGCAATGACCGGACGGCAAGGCGTACTGCTCCGCCGCAACCCTGTCGCCAGCGATTTCAGAAAGACGCGATGCCGTCCCAAACCGGGGCGGAATATTCACCCATAGAGGAACACATGTTTGAACACGTCGATGCCTATCCCGGAGACCCCATCCTTTCCCTGAACGAGGATTTCAAGAACGATCCGCGCGCGGAGAAAATCAATCTCAGCATTGGCGTCTACCTTGACGAACAAGGCCGCCTGCCGGTGATGCGGGCGGTGCGCGAGGCGGAAACCGCCCTGCTCTCGGCTATCGGCCCGCGCCCTTACCTCCCCATGGAGGGTTCATCCGACTATCGCAAGGCGGTGCAGCCGCTGCTGTTCGGCGCGGACCACGAAGCGGTGGCCACGCAGCGCATCGCTACTGTCCAGACGCTTGGCGGCTCCGGGGCGTTAAAGGTGGGCGCGGATTTTCTGCAGGCCTATTTTTCAGGCCGACAGGTCTGGATCAGCGATCCCAGCTGGGACAACCACCGTGCCATCTTTGCCGGCGCGGGTTTCGATGTCCAAAGCTATCCTTATTACAGTCACGAGACCAAGCAGGTGGATTTCATCCGCATGCAGGGGGCACTTGAAACCGTGGCGCAAGGCAGCATCGTGCTGCTGCATGCCTGCTGCCACAATCCGACCGGCGCCGACCTTGACGCGTCGCAGTGGCGGGCACTGGTCGATGTGGTCAAGCGACGTGCATTGCTGCCCTTCTTCGACATCGCCTACCAGGGCTTCGGCGATGGCCTGGACGAGGACGCGTTTGCAATGCGTCACTTTGCCGACGAAGGAATTCCCTTCCTGGTCGCCAGCTCATTCTCGAAGAATTTTTCCCTCTATGGCGAGCGCTGCGGTTCGCTGAGCGTCGTGTGCGCGAATGCAAAAGAGGCCGACACGGTTTTGGGGCAATTGAAGGCCGCGATCCGCCGCAACTACTCCAGCCCGTCGACCCATGGCGCCCGGATCGTGTCTGCGGTCCTCGGAAGCGCGGACCTCTTTACCGCGTGGAAGGATGAACTGACCGCCATGCGCATGCGCATCAAGGGCATGCGCGAAGGGCTGCATGCTGCCCTCGTGAGCAGAATGCCCGGCGGTAACTTCGACTATGTGCTGCAGCAGCATGGCATGTTCAGCTATACCGGGCTGAAACCCGAACAGGTCAGGACGCTGCGTGACGAATTCGGCGTCTACCTGGTGGGCTCTGGACGCCTGTGCATGGCGGCGCTGACGCAGGACACCATCGCGCCGGCGGCCGATGCCATTGCCCAGGTGCTCGGGCGGGAGTGACGTTCATGAACAAACTCGACAGCGTCCAGCGCGCATCTCTGCCGACTCTCCTGCCGGATTGGCGGCACGAGCCACAGCGCGATGCGATTCACCGGGAATTCGTTTTCGCCGACTTCACACAGGCGTTCGCTTTCATGACGGAAGTCGCGCTGGCAGCCGAAAAGCGCGACCACCATCCTGAATGGTCGAACGTCTACAACACGGTTTCCGTCACCCTCACAACGCATGATGCGGACGGGCTGACGGAAAAGGATATCCAGCTCGCACAGGACATGAACGCGGCGTATGCACGATTCGCCGCCTGATACAGGAATTTGGCAGGAGACACGACATGCAGCAAGCAGTGAATGAAACGCACAAGCACGGCCTGGCAGCGGGCGAAGCCTACCGGCCGGAACGGGCCGACTGGACCATCGACCAGGGCTGGGAGAACTACAGTGCCGAAGAACATGGGGTCTGGAAGACATTGTATGAGCGCCAGATGAAGCTGTTGCCGGGCCGGGCCTGCGACGAGTTCGTCGCCGGAATGCGGGCTCTGCCCATCGAGGCCGACCGCATCCCCGACTTTCGCCGCCTGAGCGAGGTGCTGATGAAGCGCACCGGCTGGCAGGTCGTGGCAGTGCCTGGACTGGTGCCGGATGACGTGTTCTTCGAACACCTGGCGAACCGACGCTTTCCTTCCGGACAGTTCATCCGCCGCCCCGACCAGCTCGACTACCTGCAGGAACCGGATGTCTTCCACGATGTATTCGGCCATGTGCCGATGCTGATGAACCCGATGATTGCCGATTACATCCAAGCCTATGGCGAGGGTGGCCTGCGGGCGAAGCAGTTGGGTATGCTCGACAACCTGGCGCGGGTCTACTGGTACACAGTGGAATTCGGCCTGGTGGAGCAGAAGGACGGCTTGCGCATCTACGGCGCGGGTATTGCGTCGTCCTACACCGAGTCGATCTTTGCGATTGACGATGCCTCACCCAACCGGGTGCGATTCGACCTGGAACGGGTCATGCGCACGCGCTACCGCATCGACGACTTCCAGGAAACCTACTTTGTGGTGCGCAACCTGGATGAACTGCTGGAACTGGCGCGTATTGATTTCGCGCCTGTCTACAAACGTGTCAAGGGACAGGAAGAACTGGAGCCGGGCCAGTTGCTGGCGAGCGATGCGGTGCTGTCGCGTGGTACCAGTGTCTATCACGAAGAACAGCGGCGGAAGTTGCAGAGGACCGCCGCACCGGCGTGATCGCGCATGCTTGCCACGACATCGCCACACCGGCCTAGACAAGGAGACAGCGAATGAATTTCAATAACAAAACCATCATGGTCACTGGCGCCGCGGGCAACCTTGGCCGTGCGGTCGCCAATGCCTTCCATCAGCGCGGCGGCAACCTGGTACTGGTCGACCGCCAGATCGAGAGCCTCCAACGTGCATTTGGTACCGATGACGAGCGGCGCGCTTCCTTCGCCGTCGACCTGCTCAACCAGTCACAGGTACAGGACGCCGTAGGGAGCGCGGTCAGCCGTTTCGGCAGGATCGACGTGCTGTGCAACGTCGCCGGCGGTTTTCGCATGGGCCCGCCGATACACGAGACGCCAGACGAGGACTGGAATTTCCTGTTCGACCTCAATACTCGCAGCCTGCTGCACGCGGTACGCGCGGTGGTGCCGGGCATGCTGGCGTCGCGTGCCGGCAAAATCGTCAATATTGCCGCCAACTCGGCCCAGAAAGGCGTTGCCAACATGGGCGCGTACTGCGCTTCCAAGGATGTCGTCGTCCGTGTCACCGAAGCGATGGCCGCCGAACTGCGTGACAGCAATATCAACGTCAATTGCGTGATGCCCAGCATCATCGACACGCCGGAGAACCGGGCCGCGATGCCGGACACCGATTTCTCGCGCTGGGTCGCCCCGGAAGCCCTGGCGGACGTCATCGTGTTCCTCGCTTCCGATGGCGCACGCGCTATCCACGGCGCGGCACTGCCTGTCGTCGGTCGCACCTGACGGCGCACCGCGCGCATACCGATCACTACAGCACCAAAATAATTGGAGAAAAGAAACATGACGGAATCTGCTTACAATCCGATGGGCCTGATGGGCTTCGAATTTGTCGAGTTTGCGTCGCCGACGCCCGGCGTCCTCGAACCGATCTTCAAGGCGCTCGGCTTTACCAAGGTGGCCAGGCATCGTTCCAAGAATGTCGACCTGTACCGCCAGGGCGAGATCAATTTCATCGTCAACAACGAGCCCAACAGCATCGCCTCCTATTTCGCGGCAGAACACGGCCCGTCGGCCTGCGGCATGGCGTTCCGCGTGAAGGACGCCCACAAGGCCTATGCCCGCGCGCTCGAAATCGGCGCACAACCGATCGACATTCCGACCGGGCCGATGGAGTTGCGCCTGCCTGCGATCAAGGGCATCGGCGGCGCCCCGCTCTACCTGATCGACCGCTACGAGGACGGCAAGTCGATCTATGACATCGACTTCGAATTCATCGAAGGTGTGGACCGCCGTCCGAAAGGCGCCGGCCTGAAGATCATCGACCACCTGACGCACAACGTCTATCGGGGCCGCATGGCGTACTGGGCGGGCTTCTACGAGAAGCTGTTCAACTTCCGCGAGATCCGCTATTTCGACATCTCCGGCGAATACACCGGCCTGACCTCGAAAGCGATGACCGCGCCGGACGGCATGATCCGCATTCCCCTTAACGAAGAATCCGGCAAGGGCGGCGGCCAGATCGAAGAATTCCTGATGCAGTTCAACGGCGAAGGCATCCAGCACATCGCCCTGCTGACGGATGACATCCGTGCGACGCTCGATGAGCTGAAGATGTCCGGCGTGCCTTTTGTGCCGGCCCCGCCCGAGACCTACTACGAGATGCTCGAAGAGCGCCTCCCCGGCCATGGCGAGGAAGTCTCCAGCCTCAAGACGCGCGGCATCCTGATGGATGGCACGACGAAAGGCGAAAAGCGCCTGCTGCTCCAGATCTTCTCCCAACCCGTCTTCGGCCCGGTGTTCTTCGAGTTCATCCAGCGCAAGGGCGATGAAGGTTTCGGCGAAGGCAACTTCAAGGCATTGTTCGAATCGATGGAGCGCGACCAGATCCGTCGTGGCGTTCTCCAGACCGCTTGAGCAAAAGGGGTGATCCTATGACAATCCAACGCATCCACCACGTCGCGTACCGTTGCAAGGACGCCAAGGAAACCGTGGAGTGGTACGGCAAGCACCTGGACATGAAATTCGTCCTCGCCATTGCCGAGAACGAGGTACCGTCGACCAAGGCACCTGATCCCTACATGCACGTCTTTCTCGATGCGGGCGAAGGCAACATCCTCGCCTTCTTCGAGCTGCCGTCACAGCCGCCGATGGACAGGGACCGCAATACCCCGGCGTGGGTACAGCACCTCGCCTTGAAGGTGGAGTCCGTGGAAAAGCTGCTCGAGATGAAGGAAAGGCTGGTGGCCGCCGGCATCGATGTGCTCGGCCCCACCGACCACACGATCTTCAAGAGCATCTACTTCTTCGATCCCAACGGCCACCGCGTCGAACTGGCGGCCGATTGCGGCACGCCTGACATGCACAAGATGCTCGACGACGTCAAATGGGACATGCTTGAGGAGTGGAGCAAGACCAGGCGGGCGCCGCAGCATGCGCGCTGGATGCACGACGGCAGCATGTCGAAGTAAGGGGAACGGATGAGCAAGTTGAATGAAACCCACGATCCGGCATTACGCAGCTGGGTTGCTTCCGCCAATGCGCCGGGCAGCGATTTCCCGATCCAGAACCTTCCGTTTGCGGTGTTCCGCCGGAAGGGAATGAATGAGCCGTTCCGCGGAGGCGTGGCGATCGGAGACCAGATCGTCGATCTTGCCGAACTTGCGGGCAGAGGCATGTTCAGCGGCGACGCGGGTGCCGCAGCCAACGCTGGCGCGGCGGACAGGCTCAATGCCCTGATGGCCCTAGGCCCCACTGCCTGGAGCGCGCTGCGCCTGGCCTTGTCGCGCGCGCTGCGCGATGGTGCGCCGGGGCAGGACGCGCTGCAAGCCTGCCTGGTACCGCAATCGGAAGCGGAATACGCCCTCCCCGCCCGGATTGGCGACTATACCGATTTCTATACCTCGGTCCATCACGCCACGAACATCGGGCGCCAGTTCCGGCCTGACAACCCGCTGCTGCCCAATTACAAGTGGGTCCCGATCGGCTACCACGGCCGTGCGTCGAGCATCGTGGTGTCGGGAAGCGCGTTCCGCCGCCCGGTCGGTCAAACCATGCCGCCCGGCGCTGCGCAGCCAGCGTTCGGGCCAAGCAAGCGCCTGGATATCGAGCTCGAACTTGGCATTTTCATCGGCACCGGCAACGCGCTCGGCGATCCGATCCCGATGGAAGAAGCGGAAAGCCATGTGTTCGGCATCTGCCTGCTGAACGACTGGTCGGCGCGCGACATCCAGGGATGGGAATACCAGCCGCTCGGCCCCTTCCTGTCGAAGAACTTTGCAACCACCATCTCCCCGTGGATCGTGACGCTGGAAGCCCTTGCGCCCTATCGCGTGCAATGGCAGCGCCCCGGCGACGATCCGCAGCCGCTTCCGTACCTCCAGAGCGAAATGAACCGCCGCGAAGGCGCGTTCGACATCCAGTTGCGCGTCGGTCTCCAGACCGCCGGGATGCGCGCAGCCGGGGATGGCGACGTGGGGATCTGCCGGACCAGCTACCGCCATGCGTACTGGACGGTTGCCCATATGGTCACGCATCACACCGTCAATGGCTGCAACCTGCAGCCGGGTGACCTGTTTGGCAGCGGCACATTGTCAGGACCGACCCTGGAAGAGGCAGGCGCCTTGATCGAACTGACTGCCGGCGGAAAGAACCCGGTGCAATTGCCGAACGGCGAAACACGCACGTACCTGGAAGACGGGGACACGGTCCGGATCACGGGATGGTGCGAGAGGCCGGGCGCCGCACGCATTGGGTTCGGGGAGTGCGTCGGCACCGTATTGCCTGCGGCCGTCAGGGAGCTTGCATAAGTCAGTGGCGCGTACGCTGGGTTTCGCGCTATGCCGCCTTTTGCGGGCGGCTCAATCCCCTGGAGATGGGGCCGGTCCGGGACGATAATGCAATCTCTCACGCCGCTTCACGCTGTCGATACCATTGCGCAAACTCGGGTGCGGGCAACGGCCGGCTGAACCAGTAACCCTGCGCCTGGTTGCATCCATGCTCGGCCAGGTAAAGCAGCGCACGTTCCGATTCGATCCCTTCGCCATGGACATCCAGCCGCAGGCTGCGCCCCAGCGAAAGGATTGCCTCGGTCACTGCGCGGCAAGCCTGGTCACGTTCGATTCGCCGGACGAATGACTGGTCGACCTTGAGCTTGTCAAGCGGCAGGCTTGTCAGGCTGCTCAGACTGGAATAGCCGGTGCCAAAATCGTCCAGCGCGACCTTCACGCCGAGCGCCTTGATCCTCTTGAGGATGTCGACCGCCTCGCCAAGGTTCTCCATCACCGCGCTTTCCGTCACTTCGATCTCGATGCTGGCCGGGTTGATTCCCGTAGCCGAAATGATCCCGCCGAGCTTGTCTGCGAAGGCATGCTCCCGGAACTGAAGCGGCGATACATTGATCGCCATGGTAAGTTCCAGCCCCTGGCTTAACCAGTCTCTTTGCTGCCGGCATGCCTCGGCAGCGACCCAGTCGCCCAGGTCGCCGATCAAACCGCTTGCTTCGGCCACCGGAATGAACTTGTCCGGAGTGATGACCACATCTGCGCTGTCTTCAAGGCGCACCAAGGCTTCTGCACCGACGAGCTTGCCGCTCTTGATGTCGATGACAGGTTGATAATGCAGCCTCAAGTTGCCATTCCTGAGCGCATTCTTGAGCCTGAGCTCCACCGACAGCACCTCTTCCGCGTGCCGTTCGAGATCGGGCGTATAGAACCGATACGCCGCCCGCCCCGACTTTTTGGCCTGGTACATGGCCAGGTCGGCGGTGTGGATCAAGGCACTTACGTTGTCGGCATGATCGGGGAAATAACTGATACCGATGGAGGGCGAGACCACCAGGTCCAATCCATTTATCTGGATCGGCCTGCTAACGCTGTCGATCACATGCTGGGCCACGGTCGCTGCCCGGTGGCGGTCAGCACCAAGGTGAGGCAGGACGACGACGAATTCGTCGCCGCCGAGCCGCCCGACCAGGTCTTCAGTTCGCGTGGAATCGACCAGGCGTTTGCCGACCTCCGCCAGAACACGATCGCCGGTCTCGTGCCCGTAAAGGTCATTGATCGGTTTGAAACGGTCAAGGTCAATGAATAGCAACGCCCCGCGGGTGTGGTTGCGGTCTGCCGCCGCAAGCAGGTGGCCGCAGTATTCCATGACCAGCGTGCGATTCGGCAAGCCGGTCAGCACGTCATGCAGGGCCGCGTCGCGCACGCGCTGTTCGGAACGCCTGCGCTCGCTGATGTCCTGCATCGTCCCCCGCAGCGAAATCACCTTTCCTTCCGCGTTCCGGATTGCCTCGCACTTGGCATTCATCCAGACAGTCTCGCCACTGCCGTGGTTGATCTGTATTTCAAGGTCGTACCCTTTTCCCGACGCCACTGCCTCCCTGGAGGCAGCGTCCACGCGCTCCCATGAATCGATGGTTAGAAGCGTTCCCCTTTGTTCGGGAAACGGCGGAATCTCGCGCCCACAAATGGCTGCCAGCGATTCGGAGGACGTCACCTCCCCTGACTCCAGGCTCCACGACCATGTTCCGATCCGCGCAAGAAGGTGTGCTTCTGTCAATTGGGCATCCTTTGCCTTGAGCACATCGTCGGCACGCCCTATGGCATCGGCGACTTCGTTCGCTTCCTTGATGCCCGTTTCGGGAATCGGGGTCGACGCACCGTCACCCAGGGCCACGGCGGGGGCAATAAGTGCTTTGAAAGAGTGGGCGATTCTTCCACCCATGAACCACGCCAGCGTCAGGCCGATGATGAACAAGAAGGCAACGCCGACGCCCATCAAGACAAGCGGCATGACTAGCGCGTTGGTCAGGGATTGGCGTGGAATGCCGATGACGACGGTCCACTTGGTGTCGTGCGAACGGCTATAGAACGTCAGGGTTTCAATGCCTTCACCAGTCGTCGCTTCAACCGTGCCTTCGAACGATGACCTCGTTACCCTGAGCAGTTCGTTGCTGGGCTTTTTTCCGATGAACTGCTCGGCGGAGAGGCTGCGTGCCGCAATCGTTCCACTACTGTCCAGAATGCCGACAACCCAGTGGGAAGGAAGCTTTTGCGCGTTGAGGATGGCGTTGAAATGCTCGGGCAAAAGGCCGACGCCGAGGGAGTATGCGACCTCGCCGTTGATGACAACCGGTACGTCGATACTCATGATCGGGAGCTTGAACTGCGCAACGTAAAAGAGATCGGAAACCGCGGGCTTGCCGGTTGAGAAAACGCGTTGAACATGTTCCCGCGACGGCTGAACAGGCAACGACGCCCCGTATGGCATTGAGGTGTTGAGGATAAGTTGTTCCGACCTGTCCCTCAGGACGACGTTGATGCCCAATCCCGAGGTCGCGATGGCCCTCCGCGCCCGCTGATGAAACCGACCAAACTGTCCCGCAACCAATGAATCGGCAGTGGCTAGCGCTTCAGCCGCCGCCTGCACCCTGAACAAGTGGCTGTCCACCGCGTGCACCAACGCGCGCGCGGTATGCATCATGTCTTGTTCCTGCTGTGCACGCCCTGCCTGGTATTGATAAAGAAAAAGAACCATCGCCCCTATAACGCCGGGTAACAGGCAGCCCAATACGAGGGCCAGGAGGATTGAGCGGACGGAGTGGCTGGGTTTGGAACAGATGATTTCGCGCACGGTGATGTTTTAATTGCAGCGAAAAAGAGCAGAAAAAGACTTCTTCCAACCGCTGTGTCCGATTGGATGCGGAGCGATGTGGAAAATTCCTTTCAGATTTGGTCAACCAAAGGAAACTCGGCCGGAGCCACTGCTCGCGTTGCGCCGCAATCGGACATGAGCCCGGTCCTGATGCGGGGCGAATACGACCACCTATTCCTCAGGGTCCTTCTTCATCATGATTGCGCCGACGAGAACCAGGACGACAACAATCATGGCAAGAAGCAGCAAACTTGTATCCACCAGAAACTCCGTGAAAAACCGCAACCAGATTGAAGCCAAGAAAACATGAGGTTAGACATGAAGCAGTTGCGTCTTGCTTGGAGCACTGAGTCAGCTTCCAGTTCGTACCCCGGATGACGGTAATAGGCTGCTCGGCATTTTCCAGAAATTGAGAAAGCACTTCTACGCGCGGCAATCATTCCAACCAAAAACGACCCGTTATCGCCGGTTTTGAAGGATCTGCCCGTTGAGGCACGACAATTGCTATCCTCCGGTCTCGTCTTCATTCCGGGAAATTCCGTGCAACTTCAATCTGACCCACAATTGTTCAACGTCCAACGGAGCGCAGCATGAAAACGTCACCCTGGGCACTCGTCTTCAGCGCCTGGCTGATGGCGGCAATGTCAACGCTCGGTGCCCTCTTCCTCGGCGAAGTCATGGGCTTCGCGCCCTGCGTCCTTTGCTGGTACCAGCGGATTTTCATGTTCCCGCTGGTCTTCGTCCTGGCAGTCGGCCTGTTCCCCTTCGACCCGAGGGTAACGCGGTACGCGCTGCCGCTCGCGATCGGCGGCTGGCTGATCGCTGCCTGGCATGTGCTGCTGACCGCCGGGATCATTCCGGAAAGCGCGACGCCTTGTGCGCAGGGCGTGCCGTGCGGTCTCGTCCAGGTCGAATGGTTCGGCTTTGTCACGATTCCGCTCCTGTCGCTCGCCGGCTTTACCGTCATTAACGCTTTGCTTTTACTTACTCACAAATCCACCAAATGAAACAGAAACAACTTTTTATTGGCGTCGCCGTCCTGCTGGTCGCCGTCTTCGCGGCCGGCGCTTTCCTGTTCAAGAGCCGCCAGGCTGAACAAGCGGCCCAGACCGCAGCACGCAACAGCGAGGCCCTCGTGCGCTTCCATTCCCCGACCACCGGCAATGCCGACGCACCGGTACATATCGTCGAATTCCTCGACCCTGCCTGCGAAACCTGCCGGGATTTTTACCCGATGGTGAAGGACTTGATGGCGGCACATCCGGGCAAGATCAAGCTGACGGTCCGCTACGCGCCGTTCCACCGCGGTTCCGACCAGGTCGTCGCCATGCTGGAAGCCGCGCGCAAGCAGGGTAAATTCTGGCCGGCGCTGGAGGGCCTGCTGGACGCGCAACCGTATTGGGTCAAGAACCACACGGCCCAGCCGGAAGTGGCATGGAAGGTAATCGACAGCCTTGGCCTGGGACTCGATATGCAGCGTGCAAACACGGACATGCAGTCGCCGGAGACGGTCCGGGTCATCCAGCAGGACCTGGCGGATGCGCAGACCCTGAATGTGACCAAGACCCCGGAATATTTCGTCAATGGCAAGCCGTTGCCGAGCTTTGGCTACGATCAGTTGAAGAAGCTGGTGGATGATGCATTGGCGAATGCGAAGGGCAAATAGCCACCCCTATCCAGAAGTATTTACTTAAATAATGGCGGCAAGGCATTGAATACAAACGCTTCTTATGCCTTTGCCGCTCCATTCCTCTTAAGCAGCCTCAGTATTCCTTTGTAAGGCATTGAAATGAAAGGAAGAAAGTAAGTAGAACTGGCATTCCCCCGGCCTTTTACGACGCTTCCAGAGATGTGGATTAACCTCACGCAATACGTGATAATTTTGGTGCAGACTATTGATTTTAAAAATTAATAACCAGCGCACTCACCCCTCCACCAGAACGGCAACCGGCAACTCCGCCAGCGCCTCCGCCAGCATCAGCTTCCCGGAACTGACTCTGACCCGTATTCCGGAATAAATTTCGCTCCACGTAGAATCCTGCGCCCACGGGCACAGCACAGCCGTATCCTGCCAGCGCGCGGGCGGCACGACCGGCGCGCCGTCCTGGGCAAGGATGCGCACCGGGAGGTGCGTCGTCAGGACAATGACCGAGCGCTCGCCGAGGCGTCGGGCGAAGGCGACGACATGGCCTGCCAGTGTTCCCTCCAGTTCGAGCGGCAGGTAGTCCCCCCGCAAGAACATATCCGGCTCCCGCGCGCGCAGTTGCAGCGTGCGCAGGATGAGCTGCTGCTTCAGTCGCCCGTCCTGCCAGGCGTCGATATCGACCGACGGCGCTGCAGATTGCAGCGTCTGAACGCGTGCGCCATAGTCGACCGGCCGCCGATTGTCGGGGTCGACCAGGCTGAAGTCCCAGAAATCCGTGCCCTGGTAGAGGTCGGGAACACCCGGCGAGGTCATGCGGAGCACGATCTGCGCGAGGCTGTTCACGACACCGGGTGCGGTAAGACTGTCGACGCAGGCGGCGAGCTCCGGCAGGAAGCGGTTATCCGCCTGGACGTCAAGGATCGCAAACAGGAAGCGCCGGCACGCGGCTTCATAGTCCTCGTTGGGCATCACCCAATCGCTGACCTGCTTGGCTTCGCGCAGCGCCTTGGTTTGCCATTTTTCGAGCCGGTCGGCGAAGGCGCGCAGGCCTTCGCGGTCGCCGGGCTGCAGGCCGATCGGCCATGCGCCGACAAGCATCTGGTACAGCATCAGCTCGTCGGCGGGCTGGGGGGCGATCGCGCCCTGTCCGCCCTCGCCCGCCACTTCGCTGCGCTTGTCGGCGTTGAGCTGCATCCAGCGGTTGACGGTGGCCTTCCAGGTGTCTGGAATTTCGCTGATCGCCGCGATCCGGGCACGTACATCTTCGCCGCGCTTGTGGTCGTGGGTCGCGGTGGCGAGCATGGAGTGCGGGAAGCGGGACGCGCGTTCCTTGTTGGCCACATGGAATTCGCGCACGCTGCAGGCGAACTGGCTCGGATCGGAGCCGACCTCGTTGCGCGAAAGCAGGCGGCCGTAGCGGTAGAAGGCAGTGTCTTCCACTGACTTCGCGGCCAACGGCGGCGTGAGCTGCTGGAACCGCGTGATCGCGCGCTGGTGCAGGTAGCGGACCCTCGGGTTGGCGGCGTCGCGTGGGGCGTCGCCGCCCAGCCAGTGCGCCAGCACGTCCAGCAGCGGCGTTTCAGTGCGGTCCACGCTCTGCCGCGCCTGTTCCAAGGCCGTGTCGATCACGGCTTCGTCCAGATCATCCCGGCCGTTCGCGTCTGCATAAGTGCGGTAGACCGGGAAATGCACCAGCAGCTCGGCGAACACCCGCCGGATCGCGCCGAGGGAAAAGTCCCGCGTGCGCAGGTCGGTGCGGGCAACCGCGTGCAGGGCGCGGGCCGCCGCCTCGAACTCGCCGGCGAGATTGTTGGTGAGCAACTGACGGCGTGCCTGCTGGACCTCGGCCTGGAAGTCGAGCCCGGAGGTGGTGATCTCAGACCACATCTCGGCCAGTGGCGCCTCGCCCGCCGGATCATGCAGGAGCGCGCCCACACGGTCCATGAAGTCGTAGCCGCTGGTGCCGTCGATTTCCCAGTTGCGCCGCAAGTGCTCGCCATGCGCGAGAATCTTCTCGACGATGATGTACGCCGGCGCGGGAGGCAGGTGCAGCGGGCGCTGGGAAGTCAGCGCCTGCAGCCTGAGGCGCAATTTGCGGCAATAGGCACCGGGGTCGGCCAGTCCGTCCACGTGGTCGATACGCACGCCGTCGATCAGACCCTCCGTATACAGACGGAAGATCATCGCGTGGGTCGCCTCGAAGACATCGTCCTGTTCCACGCGCACCCCGGCAAGGTCGGTGACTTCGAAGAAACGCCGCCAGTTGATGCCGTCGGCAGCGCAGCGCCACCACGCGAGGCGGTAATGCTGGCGTTCCAGAAGGGCATGCAGGGATTCCAGCCCCTGGGGCGTTGACGCCGAAAAGGCGGAAAGCGCCGCATCGATATCCGCCCTGCCCTCCGGTTGCAGGCCGAGCTCGCGCAACAGGCCGAAGCCGATATCCGCATTTTGCTGGGTGATGCCCCCCTTGTCGCCGCGGCGCTCCTCGAACGTGGCGACGACCGGGATCAGGCGATCGGAATTGGCAGCGCGAAGGATACCGGCGTAATCCGCAGGCGATACCGGGAAACGATGTGAGTAATAGGTGATGAAGAACTTGCCGCGCGTCTCATCGTAGTGCGGCTGGATCTCGCCTGCGGCGAGCGCTTCGCCGTAGGGCTTGCCGAGAAATGGCGCCATTACCTTGCCGTGCAGCGTCTCGTCCGCGGGCGACCAGTCGATGTCGAACCAACGCGCGTAAGGGCTGCCCTCGCCCCATTCCAGCACATGCTGCCACCAGGGATTTTCCGGCCCCACGCCCATATGGTTTGGCACGATGTCGAGGATCAGCCCCATGCCGGCGTCCCGGATCTTCGCCACCAAGCGGCGCAGTCCCTCCTCACCGCCCAGCTCGGGGTTGATGCGCGTCGGGTCCACGATGTCGTAACCGTGCGTCGAACCGCTGCGCGCGGTCAGGAGGGGAGACGAATAGATATGACTGATGCCGAGCGATGCGTAGTACGGCACCACCTCGGCCGCCTGGTCGAAATTGAACTCTTTATGCAACTGCAGCCTGGCCGTCGCGCGGGGGATGGACATGTCAGCGGCTTCCTTTTGCGGAACGTGTTCGGTTCATTGCCGCCAGCCGGTTGCGCACGGCCGGCGCGTCAAGCACGGACTCCACCGGTTGCGGCAGCCGGCGGCGCCAGTTCGGATGAGAGTCGACGGTGCCGGGGAGGTTCGGCTGCTCCGGCAGCGCAAGGGCGTCCTCGATCGGCAGCATCGCGAGCGGGGCCGGCGTCGAAGCCATGAAGGACACGGCGGCATCAACGACTGGGGTCGATTCCCCCGGAGCCGGGGCACCAGGTGCCGTGCAGCCCGCATCGGACAGGGCCTGCCACAACGATGCCCGTTCGCGCGTGCGGTCGTGCCGGGCGTCGCGTTCGGTCTGGCCGGGCATGAGCAGGTCGAGCCGCGCGCGCCAGTCGACGTCGCGTCCCTGCCACCAGCCGGCGATGGTCGGCAGGTCGTGTGTGGTCGTCGTCGCGATCGCGTGCGCCGGCCACTCGTCCGGACGGAAGAAGCGCCCGTCGTGCTGCTGGAACAGGAGCACGCGGATGCCCAGCAGGCCCGCTTCGGCCAGGAGCACGTCGTAGCCCTGCGGCACCGTGCCGAGGTCTTCGCCGATGACGATGGCGCGGTTGCGCCAGGATTCGAGTGCGATCAGGCGCAAGAGATCGTGTACCGGGTACTGGAGGTAGGCACCGTGCTGGGGCGATTCGCCGTCCGGCACCAGCCAGAGGCGGTTCAAGCCGAGCACATGGTCGATGCGCGCGCCGCCGGCGCAGGCAAAGATGGCGCGCAGCATTTCTATATAGGCGCCGAAACCCTTGGCCTTCATCGCATGCGGCGAAAACGCGCCCAGCCCCCAGCTCTGGCCGCGCGTATTGAGCACGTCCGGCGGCGCGCCCACGGAAAGCCCGTTGATGATCTCCGCCTGCCGGCTCCAGGCCTGGCTGCCGCCGTTGTCCGCGCCTACGGCAAGGTCGCTGATCAGCCCGATCGGCATGCCCGCTTCCTGCGCCGCCTTCTGGGCGCCGCCCAGGCCACGTGCAGCCTGCCATTGCAGGAAGAGATGGAACGCGACCTCGGCCTCGTGGTGACGGGCGAACGCCTCGACGGCTGCGCTATGCGGATCGCGCAGGCCTTCCGGCCATTCCTTCCAGTATCCGTTTTCCCCATTGGCCAGCTGCCACGCGTGCAGCGCCTCGAAACGGGCATGGTCGCGCAGGGCATCCCCGCCCTGCCGGACGAAGGCATCGAAGTCGCTGTTGCCGCCTGCCGCGGCCATGCGGGCGTGAAGGCGGCGCAACAGGGCCAGGCGCATCTGTGCGGAACCCGGCCAGTCGATCAGCTCCGCCCTTTCCATGGCCTCGTATCGGGCCGGCGCGTCATTTCCTAGCGCGGCGAGTTCGGTAGTGAATGCATCGTGCCCCAGTACCGCCGCCGGATCGATATGGAGTGCATTGAGGAAGAGCCGGCTGGACGGGCCATACGGGCTGAAGCGGTTGACGTCGGCGCTGAACATGGCGTGGACCGGGCTGATTGCGAGCGCGGAAGCGCCGTGGGCCGCGGCCGAACGCGCCAGCGCCGACAGCCCGGTGAAGTCGCCGATGCCGCCGTCGCCTGGCCTGCGCAAGGCGTAGAGCTGCACGCCGAGCCCCCACAGGCGGGGCGATGCGCCTGTACTGCCCACGGCATCGGCGATGCCGAAGCATTTCGGCGGCGCAATGGCGAGCGTCGTCGCGGTGTCCCCGACGTGGAGCTGGTGGTAGCCGAAGTGGTCGATTGCAGGCAGTTCGACACCGCGCGAGGTATCGGACGGCAGCCGCCCGCTCAGTTCCCTGCCGTCCTCAAGTTCGATGCGCCAGGCCTGGCCGGCAAGCCGGGGGGCCGCCGGCAAATGCAGCGGGCGCCCGGCCACACCAGTGACCAGGGGTGGCAAACCATCACCGCCCTCGAGTCCGGCCAGCCGGGCAAGGCTGTCCCTGCATTGTTCGTCGCTCGCGCAGGGAAAACCCAGGCGCTCGAGGATGTGGCGCAGGTCGTCGGGATCGACACGCATCGGCTGGCCGAAGGCATTCGTCCATTCATGCGCCAGGCCTGCGGCCCGCGCCAGCTTCAGGATTTGTTCATCATTCATGCGGAAGACTCCAGGACGGCGAGGAAGGCGGGAGCGGGAAGGGAGTTGCGGGTGATGGCGTCCTCCACGCCCTCCGTTGCAAAAAGCAGCAAACCGCCCTGCCCGTCGGAAAGCCGGTCATAGGCGATAGGCACGGGATCGGCGCCGAGATTGATAGCCAGCATCAGTACCTTGCCGTCACCCATTTGCCACCGTGCTCTGACGGAAGCGGGTCCGAGGACTTCGGTTCCGAGCGCGCGGGCACCTTCAAGACGCGGCACGACGTGGGTATGGCGTATTGCCAGTACCGATTTGACCCAATCGATGTACGCCTGTGCGAGCACGGGGTCGGGCTGGGGGATCGACTGCAGGAAGGTCTGCTCGTCGTTCGGGTCGGGAATCCGCTCGCGCCGGGCCGGGTCGGTAAACGCGGAAAAGCGCGCGAATTCCTGCCGCCTGCCATTGCGCACCGCGTCGGCCAGTTCCGGCGTCAGGTGGCTCGTGAAATACAGGAAAGGCTGTGTCGCCCCGAACTCCTCGCCCATGAACAGAAGCGGGATCTGCGGCGACAGCAGTTGCAGCGCCGTGGCCGCTCGCAGAGCATGCGGATCCGCGAGTGCCGAGATCCGCTCGCCAAACGCACGGTTGCCGATCTGGTCATGGTTTTGCAGGAAAAACACGAAGGACGTCGGAGGCAGGTGGGCGCTCGGTTCACCGCGCGGCGGTCCGCCTGGGTACAGCGAGGTCTCGCCCTGGTAGATGAAGCCTTCCGACAGCCCGCGCGCGAGCTTCTCCGCGCCCTGCCCGCCATATCCCGCGTAATAGCCCTCGCGCTCGCCCGTCAGCATGACATGCACGATATGGTGCATGTCATCGTTCCATTGGGCGTCATACAGGCGCGACGAAGCGCGCTCCAGCAGGCGCGCCGCGTTGTCGTCGTTCTCCAGCACGAGGTGCACATGCCGACCAGCGGGCAGTGCGGAACGCACGCGCTGCGCCATTTCCACCAGCCAGTCCTTCTCGCTGATGGCATGCACCGCGTCGTAACGCAGGCCGTCAATACGGAATTCCTCCAGCCAGTAGAGGGCGTTTTCAGTAAAGAAGTCACGTACCGGCTGCTTGCGGAAATCGATCGCCTGTCCCCACGGCGTCTGGACGTCGTCGCGGAAAAAATCGGGCGCGTAAGCGCCAAGGTAATTGCCGTCCGGCCCAAAATGGTTGTAGACCACGTCGAGGAACACCATCATGTCCAGCCCGTGGGCGGCGTCGACCAGTGCCTTCAACTGGTCCGGCGTGCCGTAGGCAGCGTCCGGCGCATACGGCAGTACGCCGTCATAGCCCCAGTTGCGGGGCCCGGGGAAATCGGCAACCGGCATCAACTCGATGGCGGTGATGCCGATATCGGCCAGGGCCGGCAGCCGCCTGATCACGCCTTCGAAGCCGCCGAGCGCGCCGACATGCAATTCATACAAGACCGTCTCGTGCCACGGCCGCCCTGTCCAGTCCTTGCGTTGCCATTGATAAGTCCGCGTATCGCACACAATGCTCGCGTCATGCACGTCCCCGGCCTGCGCGCGGGAAGCGGGATCGGGCACGGCGAGCTCTGGTGAAACGCGGAATTTGTAACGCGCACCGGCCCCGCAGGCCGCTTCCGCTTCGAACCAGCCGCCTTCCATGCGGCGCATGGCGACCGGCGGCAAGCCTTCGATTTCGACGCTCACGTCTTCCTTGCCCGGCGCCCACAGGCGGAACAGGGTGCGGTCGGGGGCGAGCAGGCGTGCGCCGAAGGATGGATTAAATGATGACATTGTCGGTTACCAGCAAGACCGCACTATGTGCGGAAACGATGAGCCTGCCCTCGGTCGGCGTGCGGTTGTTGTCCACCGACGGATCGGCCGCGTCGAGCGCAACCTGCCAGGGCAGGTCGGGCTTGGGCAGGATGAATTCGCAATCCTTCGAAAATGCATTGAGCAACAGCAGGGACGCGGAAAGCTTTCCCGCGCGCAGCTCCTGGCCGATGCGGCGCAACGCCAGCAGCCGTCCCTCGCTGAAGTTCCAGCGGTCCTGCGTCATCTCGGCGCCGGTCTCGTCGAACCAGCTGATCTCCGGAATGCGGTGCAGGGTGCGCAGGTTGGATGCGAGAAAACGGGTGCTGCGCAGCCTCGGCACGATCCGCCTTGCGGCAATGCATCTGCGGGTGAAGTCGAGCAGCGTCCTGCCCTCTTCCGTCTCGATGAGACTCCAGTCGAACCAGGAAATTTCCGCATCCTGACAATACGGATTGTTGTTGCCCTGCTGCGTGCGCCCGAACTCGTCGCCGCCGAGCAGCATCGGCGTGCCGTGCGAGAACAGCAGCGTCATCAGCATTGCGCGCTTGACCCGTTCACGCTTCGCCCGGATCTCGGGATCGTCCGTCGCGCCCTCCACGCCCCAGTTCGCGCTGCGATTTTCGTCGGCGCCGTCGCGGTTATCCTCGAGATTGGCTTCGTTGTGCTTGCGGCTGTAGCTCACCAGGTCCTGGAGGGTGAAGCCGTCGTGCGCAGTGACGAAGTTGACCGAGGACCAGGAACGCCGCCGACGATGGTTGAACATGTCGGCGGAACCCATCAGGCGGCTGGCGATGGCGCCGCGCAACCCGGCATCGCCGCGCCAGAAGCGGCGCACGTCATCACGGAAACGGTCATTCCATTCGGCGATGCCCGGCGGATGATTGCCGACCTGGTAGCCGCCGGGACCGACGTCCCATGGCTCGGAGATGAGCTTGACGCGCGCCAGCACCGGGTCCTGGAGCAATGCGTCGAAGAATCCCGAACCAGGGTCGAAACCGTAGTTCTCGCGTCCCAACGTTGCCCCAAGGTCAAAGCGGAAACCGTCGACATGGAATTCCTGCACCCAGTAGCGCAGCGAATCCATCACCATCTGGATCACGCGGGGGTGCGTCATGTTCACCGTGTTGCCGCAGCCCGTATCGTTGATGTGATGGCGCGGGTAGTCGCGGTTGAGGCGGTAATAGCTCGCATTGTCCAGCCCGCGGAAACACAGCGTCGGTCCCAGTTCGCTTTCCTCACAGGTGTGGTTGTAGACCACGTCCAGGATGACTTCGATGCCCGCCGAATGCAGCAGGCGGATCGCGCGCCGCATCTCGTCGGGGCTACCGCTCGACAGGTAGCGCGGTTCCGGCGCGAAGAAGGACAAGGTGTTGTAGCCCCAGTAGTTGAGGAGCCCGTTGTTGACCAGCCGCCGGTCTTGCAGGATGGCATGGACCGGCAGCAGCTCGACGGCGGTCACACCAAGCCGGACGAGGTAGTCGATGACCCAGGGATTGGCCAGCCCGGCAAACGTCCCCCGCTCGGCCTCGGGTACCTTCTCCAGGCGCATCGTCAGGCCGCGCACGTGGGTCTCGTAGATCACCGTCTTTTCCCAGGGCACCTGCGGATGCTTGTCCCCATGCCAGTTGAACGAGGATTCGGTCACGATGCATTTCGGCATCGAAGCAGCACTATCGCGGTGGTCGAAGGAAAGATCGGAACGCGGGGAATTGATGCGATAGCCGTACAGGCTGTCGGACCAGCGGACATGGCCGTGGAGTTGCCGGGCGTAGGGATCCAGCAGCAGCTTGTTGGGATTGAAGCGATGGCCGATTTCCGGCTGGTAGGGACCGTAGGCGCGATAGCCGTAGAGCGTGCCGGGATGGACGCCGGGGACATAGCCGTGCCACACCTCGTTGGTGCAATGGGGCATGGGAACGCGGGCGATTTCGTGGCGTCCGGTTGGATCGAAGAAGCAGATTTCCAGCTTTGCGGCGTTGGCTGAGAAGACGGCAAAGTTGGTGCCGTCGCCATCGTACGTGGCGCCCAGCGGGTAAGGAGCTCCCGACTGTATGGATGGGATAGGCAAAGTCAGGGTCGCCATTCAGTGTCCACTCGTTGACCGCGCTCCCTTCTCCCCAGGTGGGGCGAAGGGAGTTTAAAGAGTTCCCGCGCCTCACCTTGCCGGCGTCAAGACCAATGCCCCCAGCGGAGGCAGCCTCAGCGAAATCGACCGCGCCATGCCATGCGCCGGAACATCCTCTGCTCCGATCCGCTCCCCATTCCCCATGCCGCTGCCTCCATACGCCCCGGCGTCCGTATTCAGCAATTCCATCCAGTCCCCTCCTTCCTCCACCCCGATTCGATAAGCCTCGCGCGGCACGGGCGTCATGTTCAGCACGACCATCACGGGCTTGTCGCCCTGCTCGCCCTTCCTCATAAAGCAGAACACGCTGTTGCCGCTGTCGTCCCCGATCACCCAGGCAAATCCTTCCGGGCTGTGGTCACGCTTGTGCAGCGCGGGGGTGGACTGATACAGCCGGTTCAGGTCCCGCAACAGCCGCTGCACGCCGCGGTGCGCAGGGTTGTCGAGCAGGCTCCAGTCGGGCGATCCATCGTGGTTCCACTCGGTCGGCTGGGCAATCTCGCAGCCCATGAACAGCAGCTTCTTGCCGGGATGCGTCCACATGAAGGCCAGGTAGGCGCGCAGGTTGGCCAGTTTCTGCCAGCCGTCGCCGGGCATCTTGTTGAGCAGCGATCCCTTGCCGTGTACCACCTCGTCGTGCGAAATCGGCAGGATGAATTTTTCCGAGAACGCATAGATCAGGCCGAAGGTCATGTCGTGGTGGTGATGGTTGCGGTACAGCGGATCGGTGTTCATGTAGCGCAAGGTGTCGTGCATCCAGCCCATGTTCCACTTGTGGGTGAACCCGAGGCCGCCATCGTCAACCGGCGCAGACACGCCGGGCCAGGCGGTCGATTCCTCGGCGATCATCAGCGCACCCGGGCAGCGTTGCGCGATCACCTGGTTCAGGTTGCGCAGGAAGGCAACTGCCTCCAGGTTCTCGCGCCCGCCATGCACATTGGGCACCCATTCGCCGGGCTTGCGGCTGTAGTCGCGGTACAGCATCGATGCCACCGCATCGACGCGCAGGCCGTCGACGTGGTAATGCTCCAGCCATTCCAGCGCGCTGGCAATGAGGAAGGAGCACACCTCGTTGCGGCCGAGGTTGTAAATCAGGGTATTCCAGTCCTGGTGATAGCCCTCGCGCGGGTCCTGGTGCTCATACAGCGCGCTGCCGTCGAAGCGCACCAGCCCGTGCGGGTCGGACGGAAAATGCGCGGGCACCCAGTCGAGGATCACGCCTATTCCTTCCGCATGGCAGCGATCGACGAAGGAAGCGAAACCCGAGGGCGAGCCAAAGCGCGCGGTCGGCGCGAACAGCCCAAGCGGCTGGTATCCCCACGACCCGCCAAAGGGATGCTCCATGATGGGCAGGAATTCGACATGGGTGAAACCCATGCCGCGCACGTACGGGATCAGCCTGTCGCCAAGTTCGTGCCAGCTCAGGCTGCGATTGTCTTCCTCGAGGACGCGCAGCCATGAACCGGGATGGACTTCATAAACAGCCATCGGCGCATCGTAGCCTTGCCTTTGCGCGCGGTTCGCCATCCACGCATCATCCGTCCAGCGGAACGGCATGTCGGACGGGACTACGGAAACGGTGGATGGCGGCATTTCCGTTGCGCGGGCAACCGGGTCAGCCTTCAGCGGCAGGACGTTGCCGTCCACGCCGACGATCTCATACTGGTAGCGCGCGCCGCTGCGCAGGCGAGGAATGAACAGTTCCCACACCCCGGCCTCGACGCGCAGGCGCATCGGATGGCGGCGCCCGTCCCACAGGTTGAAGTCGCCGACCACCGATACCCGGCGCGCATTCGGCGCCCACACCGCAAAGCGCGTGCCGGCGATACCGTCGATCACCATCGGATTCCCCCCGAGGCAGCGTCCCAGTTCGCGATGCGTTCCCTCGCGCAGCAGATGCATGTCGAGGTCGCCCAGCAGCAAACCGAAACGGTAAGGATCCTCGGTGTACTGCACGTGCTCGCCGCCGGATGCAGTTGGCCAGGTAATGCGCAGCAGGTAATCCTGGCCCGGCGCAAGCGTCGGCGCCCCGCTGACGAACAATCCGGTCTGGTTGACGTTGTACAGCGATTCAAGCAGCACGCCGGCCTTGTCGTCTCCCACCTCACGCGCAACGATGTCCACCGCCAGCGCGCCAGGCTGGAAGGTCCGGATCACGACGCGGTCCCCCACTTTGTGCGGTCCGAACAGGCCGAACGGATCCGTCAGCTGTCCATGGAGGACGGCATCGATCGTCCTCTGGTCGACGCCGGTCAGTTCCTCGGTGTGTTCAGCCATTCGACGGTTCTCCTTCTGAAACGCTCAACAGTTCCTCAGCGATCTTTGCCAGTCCGTTCATCGGCACGGGTAGCCAGGCGGGCCGGTTCGCTGCTTCGTAGCAGACTTCGTAGCCGGCCTTTTCCAGGACGAAAAGCTGGAGAAGGCTGGCCTCCGCTGCGGGCGAGACCTGGTAGGCGCCGGTATATGCGGCTTCCCGGTAAGCCGCAAGGAAAGTCGTCTGGCAGTGCGGGGCGAAATTGCGGATGATCTCCTGCTTGCGGAGCTCACCGGCTTCGTCCAGGTCCGAGGGTCCGGCGCTGCTGGCGAAGGCGGCGGCATAGTCGAACGACCGCAGAAGACCGGCCACATCGCGCAGCGGACTGCTCTTTGTTCGCCGAGCGGCAAGCGACTTGGCCGGTTCGCCCTCGAAATCGACGATATACACATCGCCATGCGCGACCAGTGCCTGGCCCAGGTGGAAGTCGCCGTGGATGCGGGTGCGCAAGGTCCCGACACCGGCAGCGGCCAGCGCATCGAGACGCGCAAGCAGGCGGTCGCGCTGGCCGATCAGCCGTTCGGCGCGCCGCGTCTCGGCCTCGTTGCTCCATTCAGTCCTGGCCTGCAGGTAGGCGAACGCGGCTTCAAGCTGCTTCTTTGCCGCCGCCGCCCATTCCTCTGTGTCGTCGGCGGACGCCGGTTCGGGCACAAAGTCCGGATTGTCCGTGGGCGTGGACAGTGCCGCATGCATCTCACCGAGACGCTTGCCGAGGTTGGCGGCCAGGCTGAGCAGCTCGTCCTGCGGGTGCGAGATATCCTGGGACGCCTCGGCGGCCACCGCCATTTCGGGAATCGCGACCTGCTGGACCCAGCGTGCGACGGTGTCCAATGTCCACTGCCACGCATCGCCCTGGTTATGAATGAACTCCTGCACCATGATCATGGAGTGACGCGTGCCGTCGCTGCCGACGCGCGCCACCTCGCCGTACATGCGCGGCGCATTCGCGTAGCCGAGGGAGGTCAGGTAGCGCCCCATCTCGGCCTCGGGATGCACGCCGGGCAGCAGGCGGCGGATGACCTTCAGCACCATCTTGTCTTCGATGATCAGCGAGGAGTTCGACTGTTCGGCAGACAACCGCCTGATCGGCGGTTCGGCGCTCAGTTCCACTTCGTCGATGGCGTCGGTGGGCTGGAAATGCACTTCGCCGTCCCCCGAGGGCAGCTTCGCACGGGCACGCAGCTGCTCGAGGATGACGTAGGAGAACGAATCGAGCACGAAGGCGTCCGTAAGCAGGCCCACGAACCGGCCGCGCCGCGCACGGGCAAGCGCCAGCTGCTGGGGCATCGCCGTGACAATGTCTTCCTCGCGGATATAGCCGAACGGGAGCTGGTAACGGTCGACGCCGCCCGCAGTCGCGACCTCGATTTCCGCCAGCATCGCCGGCATGACATGCGGGCGTGCGGTGGATGCGGGCAGCAGGGTCGTCATCGCGATCCGGACCGACTTCAATCTTTCCTGCTTGGCCGCATACCAGCGGCGCTTGGGCAGGTAGGCCGGCAGCACCTCGTTCTCGAGGATGTTGCGGCGCGGCGCTTCAAGCACCTCGGCAATGCCGTTGCGCAGGACGAGCGTTGCCAGTTCCGGCAGCGGCTCCGGCGACGGGACATGCCACGCCGGCAGGCGCGTCTCCCGCGCGAGCAGGAACCAGTAGAAGCCGTAAGGCGGCAGCGTCAGCAGGTATGGCAGCTTGCCGATCGGCGGAAATGCCGAGCCGCCAAGCATCTCAATGGGCACCCGCCCTGCATAGGTGGACAGGTCGAGCTCGACCGCCTGCGCGGAACGGGAGACGTTGGCCACGCAAAGGATGGTCTCGACCTCGCCGTCGGCCTCGTATTCGCGCAGGTAGGTGAGGATGCGGCGGTTGGCCGGATACAGCAGCGTGAAGGTCCCGCGGCTGAATGCGCAGTGCTGCTTGCGCACCGAGAGCATGCGGCGCATCCAGTTGAGCATCGAATACGGGTCCGCGATCTGCGCCTCGACATTCACCGCCTGGAAACCGTAGAGCGGATCCATGATCGGCGGCAGCACGAGCCGGGCCGGATCGGCGCGCGAAAAGCCGCCATTGCGGTCCGAAGTCCATTGCATGGGCGTGCGTACGCCGTCGCGATCGCCAAGGTGGATGTTGTCGCCCATGCCGATCTCGTCACCGTAATAGATAACCGGCGTGCCGGGCATGGACAGCAGGAAGCTGTTGAGCAGCTCCGTGCGCCGGCGGTCGCGCTCCAGCAGGGGCGCCAGGCGGCGGCGGATGCCGAGGTTGATCCGGGCGCGCTTCTCGGACGCATAATAGTTCCAGAGGTAATCGCGCTCCCTGTCGGTCACCATTTCCAGCGTGAGCTCGTCATGGTTGCGCAGGAAGATCGCCCACTGGCAGGCTTCCGGGATCTCCGGCGTCTGCCGCAGGATGTCGGCAATCGGAAAACGGTCCTCCTGCGCCAGCGCCATGTACATGCGCGGCATCAGCGGGAAATGGAAGGCCATGTGGCATTCGTCATTGCTGCCGAAATACGGGAGCACGTCCTCCGGCCACATGTTGGCCTCGGCCAGCAGCATGCGCCCGGGATAACTGCGGTCGACCTCGGCGCGGATGCGCTTGAGGATCTCATGCGTCTCGGGCAGGTTTTCGTTGGTGGTGCCTTCGCGCTCGATCAGGTAGGGCACGGCGTCCAGCCGAAGGCCGTCGACACCGAGGTCCAGCCAGTACTTCATCACGCCGAGCACGGCCTTGAGCACCTGCGGGTTGTCAAAATTGAGATCGGGCTGGTGCGAATAGAAGCGGTGCCAGAAGAAGGCATTGGCCACCGGGTCCCAGGTCCAGTTGGATTTTTCGGTGTCGCAGAAGATGATGCGCGTGCCGCTGTAGGCGCTGTCGTTGTCCGACCAGACGTAGAAGTCACGCGCCTTTGACCCGGGCCTGGCCTTGCGCGCGCGCTGGAACCATGGATGCTGGTCGGAGGTGTGGTTGACGACGAGCTCGGTGATGACGCGCAGCCCGCGCCTGTGCGCCTCCGCGATGAAGCGTTTGGCATCGGCCATCGTGCCGTAATCCGGGTGCACGCCGCGGTATTCCGCGATGTCATAGCCGTCGTCGCGCCGCGGTGACGGATAGAAAGGCAGCAGCCAGATGGTGTTGACGCCGAGGTCGGCGATGTAATCGAGTTTCTCGATCAGCCCTGCGAAATCGCCGATGCCATCGTTGTTCCCGTCGTAGAACGACTTGACGTGCACCTGGTAGATCACCGCGTCTTTGTACCACGACGGGGCGGCGCTGAAGGATTGCTCGGGGGTGGCCGCGGGAGAGCCTTGTGCGCGGCGTGCTGTCCTGCGGCGGTCCGTACTCATGTCCATTTTAAAAACTCACTTCTGTCGAACGCGCCAGATGGCATAGGGGCAAACGAAGGGGTCCAGCCGCAGGTGCTGGTGCTTTCCGTGCCAGGTTGAATGAGAATGGTTGACGAGGTCGTCCAGTTCCAGCGCGCCATCGTCCGGCAGGCCGAAGTCCCAGAGCGGTACCTCGAGCGCGGTGTCATGCGCGGCGAAGGGATCGAGGTTGATCGCCACGAACACGACGTTATCCCCGCAACGCGCACCGTCCATGTGCGGCGTCGTCGACTTCACGAAGAACAGGATGTTGTCGTTCGACGCCGCCAGGAAACGAATGTTCAGGTGCGTCTGCAACGCCGGATTTTCAATGCGGATGCGGTTGAGCTGGGTAATCTCGTGGATGATGTTGCCGGGCCGGTTCCAGTCCCAGGCCTTGATCTCGTACTTTTCCGAATCGAGGTACTCTTCCTTGCCGGGAACGGGTGTTCCCTCACACAGTTCGAATCCGCTGTACATGCCCCACAGGCCGGAGAGCATGGTCGCGAGTGCGGCGCGGATCAGGAAGCCGGGCCGACCCGAACGCTGCAGGAAATAGGGGTTGATGTCCGGCGTATTGACGAAGAAGTGCGGCCGGAAGTATTCCTTGACCGGCGTCTGCGTCAGCTCCGTCATGTACTCGATGAATTCCTGCTTGGTGTGACGCCAGGTGAAGTAGGTGTAGGACTGGGAATAGCCAACCTTTGCGAGGCGGTACATCATCTTTGGCCGGGTGAATGCCTCGGACAGGAAGATGGTGTCCGGATAGCGGCCCCGGATTTCGCCGATCATCCACTCCCAAAAAGGGAGCGTCTTGGTGTGCGGATTGTCAACCCGGAACACGCGCACGCCTTCCTTCACCCAGAACAGCACCACGTCGCGCAGCGCGATCCACAGGTCGGGCACGGCGCCGGGTGCGTAGAAGTCGACGTTGACGATGTCCTGGTATTTCTTCGGCGGATTTTCCGCATAGCGGATGGTCCCGTCCGGCCTCCACGTGAACCAGTCCGGATGCTCCTTCAGCCAGGGATGGTCGGGCGAGCACTGGATCGCAAAGTCGAGCGCCAGTTCGAGCCCGTACCGCGCCGCTTCGTCGCGCAGATGACGGAAATCCGCAATCGTGCCGAGCTGCGGATGCACCGCATCGTGGCCGCCCTCCTCCGATCCGATGGCGTACGGGCTGCCCGGGTCGTCCGGCTGCGCGGTCAGGCTGTTGTTGCGTCCCTTGCGGTGCTTCCGGCCGATCGGATGGATGGGCGTGAAGTACAGCGTATCGAATCCCATCGCCTGGATCGCGGGCAGCCGTTTCTCGACGTCGGCAAAGGTACCGTGCCGCGCGGGATCGCCGCTCTGGGAGCGCGGGAACAGTTCGTACCAGCTGGAAAAGCGGGCGGCGGTCCGTTCCACGTCGATGCGCATCACGGGCTCGCTGCGCACCGCAAACGGCCTCGCATCCGCGATGCGCATCGCTTCCAGCATCGGTTCGGAAAGCAAGGTGGCAATGCGTTCGGCATCGCGCGCTGCAGCCCTCGCCTTGTCCCGCGTGACCTTGAGTGATTTCGCGAAGGCCTTCAGGCTGTTCGCCGCTTCCTCGATGCCGTTTTCCTGCGCGTGTGCCAGTGCAGCCTCGACAAGCAGTCGTCCTTCTTCCAGTTCGACGGCTACGTTCAAGCCGGCCGTCGTCTTCTTTTCCAGCTCGTCGCGGTAGGTGGCGAACACGTCGCGCCATGCCTCGACGGCAAACAGGTAGCGGCCGATACGGGTGAGCGGCAGCGACGCCGCCCAGCGATCGTTGCCGAGCGGATGCATGCGTACCTCGTGCCATTCTGCCTCGTCGGCAGTCCGCCACAAGGCGACGACAGCCAGCTTGTCGTGGCCGTCTGTAAAGACGTCGGCCTCGATGCTCACCGATTCGCCAACCGTGCGCTTGACCGGGAATTTGCCGCCATCGACGGAGGGCGAGACTGCCTCAATCGCGATGCGGGCGGACTTTGCAGCAGCCGTGACGGCTTGTTTGCCCCGCGGCGGCGGCATCAGGATTGGCGGCGGCTTATGGACGGCGTACATCTGGAAGTCACCGGCCTCGAGCATCATCGCCATGTCCATCTCCGGCTGCACCTCGGCGCCGCCCGGCCAGACCTGGCTATGGCAAATGTAGCCGCCGGCACGTTCCAGCAGCTGGCTCTCGGTGATTGAACAGGCGCGCGACGTGTCGGCGTTGGCCGCGACCAGCAGGGCCGAACGCGGTGCATTTGGCGCAGCGGTGGCGTCGCGCAGGAGCATGGCGACGCCGGCATTAGGGCTGCTGATGAGGCGGAACGGATTGCCGTAGAACGCGCTGCCGCCCGTTCCAACGAAGGAGTTGGCCTGCGCGATTTCGGCGGACAGATCGAAGGGAGCATGCTCGCGCACTTCATCCCATCCGGGACGTCCGCCGAGCGGCACGGTGAGTCCGGATGCGCCGTACTCGAAGCCCATCGTTACCATCAGGCCGTTCCCTGCCGCTGTAGCCAGTCCCAACGCGCGCAGGAATACCTTGCGCCGCACGGTACTTTCTTCGTTGCCTGTGACGCGTCCGATCACCGGTTCATCCGGACTGTCCGGGAAGGCGATGGGAGGAGCAATGCGCCCCAACCTCGCCTGTTCGTCCGCCAGCCACCGGGAACGGAAATCCCACCATGCGCCGGAAGAGAAAGTCGCGTCGAACGGACAGTCGGCCAGCGCTTCGATATGGGCCGGCGTACAACCTGGAGTCCATGCAAGGAAGCGCATCTGAGGATGTGCTGCGCGTACGTCGTCCAGTATTCCTTTCCAAAGAGAAGCGGAAATCTCGGCCAGGCCCATGCAGCGAAACCCGGCAACGCCGTCGCGGATCGCGTCAAGCAACTGCTCGCGCCAGTAAGCCGCCACCTGGGCGACAACTTCGGGTTCCTCGTTGCGCAGGCGATGCACCCCGGGCCGGCGCACCGGCCGGCGCGGATCGGGAAGATCGTCCAGGGAAGCACCCTGTTCGAACCAGTCGGGATGGCGCTCCACCAGCGAGGCATCCTCTCCGGTTGTACGCAGATCGATATCGAGCAGCAGCCCGAGCTTCCTCCCTGTGCATGCCTTGGCCACTGCGGCGGCATCACTCCCGGAGGGGACCATCACATGATCGAAGCCCAGTTTCACGCAGTGCTCCAGAAGCAGGTCGAGCTGTGTGTTATCGCGGAGGAGTCGTGGATCGAGATAGTAGATCCGTGGAAGGAAGGGCTTCGCTGGTCGCATTGTCTTCGTTCGAATTGCTTTGGTTGCGAAAGTTGCACGCAAGCGGCGTGGCCCCGGTTGCGCGAATCATTTTCAATAGAGCACCCAACGTGACACTTTGTTCGCGAAAAGACATTCAGAAATCGCAATCTTGCAGCACGCTCATTGCAAGACACACCACGCATGAAGGAAATCAGTTGCGGAAGAGGAACAAATCCCCCCGGTTTTGCCTCTACGACATTGCGTAATTCCCTTCGGCAACAGATATTGCAGGGGAAGCTTTCTGCACTGCAGAAGCAATGTTTTGTGAGGCAGTCAATGATCATTTACCAGGTATATCCGCGCAGCTTTAGCGATGCGAACAATGACGGCATCGGCGACCTCGCGGGGATCGAGCAAAAGCTCTCCTACATCAAAAGCCTCGGCGTCGACGCGATCTGGATCAGCCCCTTCTTCAAGTCGCCGATGAAGGATTTCGGCTATGACGTTTCCGACTACCGCGCGGTGGATCCGATCTTCGGCACGATGGACGACTTCAAGAGCTTGATGCGGCGCGCGAAGTCGCTCGGCCTCGGCGTGATCGTCGACATGGTGATCTCCCACACGTCGGAAGAACACAGCTGGTTCAAGCAAAGCCGCGCGCGCGAGAACAACAAATCGGATTGGTACCTGTGGGCGGAGCCGAAGCCGGACGGCAGCCCGCCGAACAACTGGGTGTCCGTCTTCGGCGGTCCTGCATGGAGGTGGGATGCGGAGCGACGGCAGTATTACTTCCACTCCTTCCTCTCCAGCCAGCCGGACCTCAACATGCACAATCCGGATGTGCAGGATGCCGTGCTGGCGGAAATGGATTTCTGGCTCGACATGGGCGTCGCGGGTTTCCGCTTCGACGCCTGCAACCATATCTTCCAGGACCAGTCCTTGCGCAGCAATCCGCCCCGGGAAAACACGGCCGATGCATTGCACCCCTACGGCTTCCAGGTGCACCTCTACGACCAGGGACGGCCGGAGATGCTTCCCTTCCTCGAGCGCATCCGCAAGCTGCTCGACGCGTACGGTGCATTCAGCCTGGCCGAGGTCGGCGGCGTGGATCCGCTGAAGCTGATGGGACAGTACACGCAGCCGGGGCGCCTCCATACCGCGTACAGCTTCGCACTGATGCGCCCTGATTACAGTGCGGCGTATGTGCGCAATGTGATTGCTACATTGGAAGAGCATATCCATCCCTCCAGCTCGGCCTGCTATGCAATGAGCAACCACGACAAGCCGCGCGTCGCCACGCGCTGGCTGCAGGGACGCGATCCCATCGCAACCGCGAAGGCGCATTTTGCGATGCTGCTCTGCATGCGTGGGGACATCTGCCTCTATCAGGGGGAGGAGCTCGGCCTGCCGCAGGCCGAGGTGCCGTTCGAACGCTTGCAGGATCCTTTCGGTATTTCCTTCTGGCCGAAATTCAAGGGACGCGACGGATGCCGCACACCCATGCCGTGGACCTCTGCCGTGCACGGCGGCTTCGGCACGGCCGAGCCATGGCTGCCTGTCGATGCGTCTCACATCGCACTGAACGTCGAGAGTCAGGAACGCGACACAGCATCAATGCTGCATTTTGCGCGGGAGATGATCGCGCTGCGCAAGGAACGCGAGGAACTCCAGCACGGACGGATCGAATTCGATGATGCGCCGGAAGGCGTGCTGGCATTCACCCGCGTACATGAAGGACGCAGGATGCGCTGCCTGTTCAACATGGACAGCACGCCGAAGAAAATCACCTGTCTTGCGGCTGAAAGCGTCATCCGCGCCCAGCGCGCGGAAGCGGACAATGGGACAGTGACATTAGGTGTAAGCGGCTTCTGCATTCTGAGCAATTAAATGCCAGACAATGACATTTCCACACAAATTCATGGAAGCCATATCACTCATTCTGAATCGAAAGTATCCCTGAAGAACGCCCCTTCCTATACTGTGAATGCATGATCCATGCATCACTTTGAAGGACAAGAAAATGTCAACCGCAAGCATCACCACCGTGCCCCATGCCCTGGTTACCGCCATGGTTGCAGCAGGTCATGGAATAGCCGCATCTACCCATGCAGCTTTTGAATATATTGGCAACGCAGTTTCCCGCAGCATCGAAGAAAGCCGCCGTGAGCACGACGAAGCCTATCTCGCCGAGTCGACCGATTGCTCCGACCTCGAGCGCCGCATGCGCGATCTCGAGCACACGCAAAGGGGCAACGCTTTCTGGGTCGATTGATTCACCTTGTAGCATCACCGGAAGTCCGGGCGGCGGAAGCCGCCTAGTCTTCAGACTCTTTCTTCTCCCCCGCTTCTCCTCCCCACTCGTACCAATCCTCTCCGAACAATTCGACCGGGTGCTGTGTGCGCTCCGAGCCGTTGCCGCATGCGAGCGAATCGGCGGGACAATACTTGTCGCATCCCCAACAGAGTCGTTCGGGATGCTTCGGATGCTGGGGAAATTTCTTGGCCATTGGCTCTATCGCGGAATGCGGTTCAGTGAACCCGTGGCTGATTCTAACCTTGCGGAGCCACTGGTTGTTGCGTGAACGTCATGCCTGTTGGATACAGTTGTTACGAATCAATTCAAGGCTTGAGCCGGCGTCGAACGACACGATAGAGTGGGCTCAAGAGGCGATTTCACCCCTCGGTCAACGATCAAGCGCGACACAAGGAAGTATCATGAAAATGAGGTTCATGCACCGTGACGATTCAGCGTGGGAAATGGGCGACCTCGCCTACGACCTCGACGACACGATCGAAACCGGTGCCATCAAGGCACGCCAGCTTGGACTGGCAGCAGGTTCCGACAGCTACGCAGCATTCATGACGGCGTTCTCGCGCCGTGTGCGTAGCAGGCAGCCTTCCGAAAAGAAGGAAGCGATCGCCGCCTAGCCCCCTTCGTACGCAGCCACGGGCACGGCGCAGGCGACGGCCCGCCATGCTTACTATGTTTCGGCCTGGCCGGATAATCGGAACGGGCTGGATTCCAGGATCTTTTCCTGGGTGGCGTGCTCAAGCCACAGCTTGAGCTTGAGCGCACTCGCCGGCTTGGAGAAATGGCAGTCGAACCCGGCTGTCAGCGCCTTCTCCTGATCGGCCGGCTGCCCGTACCCGCTGAGGGCCGCGTATCTCACGCCCGCCATCTCAGGCAGCTCGCGCAGCCGCCTCGCCAACTCGTAGCCATCGAACTCCGGCAACCCGATGTCCAGAATGCACACATGCGGCCTGACCCGGCGCGCGAGCTCAATCGCCTTCGCAGGATGGTGTTCAACGAACACGGCATAGCCAAACGATTCCAGCAGCATCGACAGCATATTGGCCGCGTCGACATTGTCGTCCACAGCCAGAATCCGCAGTGCCTGGGCCGAGTGCATTTCCAGTGCATCCACGTCTTCGGCGTCCCCCGGACCGGCTTCCACCTGCAGGCGTGGCAGACAGATCATCACTTCGCAGCCCTGCTGCTCGCCGGCGCTATTGAGCTTGACCGTGCCACCATGCAAATGCACGAGGCTCTTGACCAGCGCCAGCCCGATGCCGAGGCCGCCCTGCGCGCGGTCTGAAGTACGCTCACCCTGCACGAACAGTTCGAATGCCTGATTGGCAAGCTCAGGCGACATTCCTGCACCATTGTCTCGGATGATCAGCTCGACATTGGCGTTCGTCACGTTCATCCACAGGTTAATGCGTCCGCCGCCGCTCGGCGTAAATTTGGCGGCATTGCTCAGGACGTTGGTGAGCACCTGGACAAGCCGCTTCTTGTCGCCCGACACGATGGCCTGCCTGGAGGCGATGTGCACATCGAGATGATGCGACTTGCCATCGATTGCCGGACGTATCTGTTCCACCGCCTCGGTAACCACGCTCTTGACGTCCACCGGGCTCCTGTCCAGCTGAACCAGCCCGCGCGTGACCCGGGAAACGTCGAGCAGGTCTTCGATCAGCCCGGTCATGTGCGTCGCTTGCCGCAAGATCACGCTGCTGATCTGCCTCACCCGTTCCTGGTCCAGGTGTCCGAGGGACAGCAGCTCGGCGCCGGCCGAAATTGGCGCCAGGGGGTTTCTCAGTTCATGCGCGAGCATCGCCAGGAACTCATCCTTTCGGCGATCCGAATCCTGCAACCTGTACTGCGTGAGTTTCTGGTCGTGGATGTCGGTACAGGTTCCCATCCAGCGGACGATGGCGCCACTCTCGTCCCTGACGGGCAATGCGCGTCCGAGCGTCCAGCGATAATCGCCGGAATGGTGCCGCAGCCTGTACTCGATTTCGTACGGTTCGCCAGTTGCAAGGCTATGACGCCATACCTTCCACGCCCGCTCCTGGTCGTCGGGGTGGAACATGTCGTTCCAGCCTTCGCCGTCCGTCGATCCGTAAGGGGCCCCGGTGAACTCATACCATTGATCGTTGTAATAATCGTGAAAGCCGTCGGGAAGCGTGGACCAGACCATTTGCGGCATGGCGTTGGCAATGGTTCGAAACTTGGCCTCGCTTTCCTTTAATGCCGATTCGGCCTTCTTTATGGCAGAGATATCGAGCACATAAGCGACGCCTTCTTCCCGGGATCCTTCAAAATTGGCCCCGCCGACATACACTGCAGCACGGGTGCCGTCCTTCCTGAAGTACTCTTTCTCAAAAGGCTGGCACACGCCGACATCTTCAAGCTGCTGCCAGGCCGTTCTGTCCACGTCTTCCCATTCGGCCGGCGTAATCTCGCGCCAAGACATGCGGCCGCTGCGGAATTCGTCCCTGGTGTAGCCCAACATGTTCAAGAACGCGTCGTTCGCTTCTGAAATGAAGCCGTTCGACTGGTAATGGATGACGCCCAGCATATTGGAATGAATCAGCCACTTGAACTTCGACTCGCTCTTGCGGATGGCTTCGTCGGCAAGCTTTCGCTCGGTGATGTCGCGGATCATCTTCACGAAACCGACCAGGTTGCCATCTTCGTCATCCATGCGGGAGACGACCGCCTCGGCATGGTATTTTTCCCCGTCCTTGCGGATCCTTATCCCTTCCGTGACGTGCTGCCGGTGCGTCCGGGCAGACTGAAGGTCATGGGAAGGCGACAACGCCTTGCGTTCTTCCTCTGGATACAAGAAAGCGTAATCGCGGCCGAGAGCCTCTTCCTCCGAATAACCGGTCAACCGCTGGGCTCCCAGATTCCAGTTAACGACGTGCCCCACAGGGTCCAGCATGAAGATGGCGTAATCCTTGATGTTCTCCACCATCAACTGAAAGCGCCCTTCGCTCTGCGCCAGCTGCACGGATTTTGCCGCTGACTGCTCTTCCAGGCGGGCGACCGCAGCGCTGAGCTGGTCCTGGGTTCGCTTCATGGTCACGAGGTTGCGGACCCGGGTAACGAGTTCAATGCCGGAAAATGGTTTCACCACATGGTCCTGCGCGCCGTTTTCAAGCAAACGCAGGCGCAATTCATCGTCGGCCTTGGCTGACAGCACAACCACGGGAATCCGATCGAAATTCCGGTTGGCGCGCATCGCCGCGATCATCGCGTCGCCGCTCATTACCGGCATCATGATGTCGGTAACCACAAGGTCCGGCCTGACATCGCGGATCTTCTCCAGGCCCTCTTCGCCGTTGAACGCCGAAATAACGATGAATTCAGCCGAGAGCGTGTCGACAATGAACTGGTTCAGCTCATGGTTATCCTCGACCACCAGTACGCTCGGACGTGCTTGCTCTGTGGCGCCATTACCATTAGGGGATGAAACATGCCGCACGGGCGCCGGCACCACTGGCTTGAGCTCTTCAATGGTGCCCTTGAGGATTGAATCGGCTTCGGCGCTGCTCGCAGCCTCTGTCTGGCGCGAGCGCACCAGTCGACCGGCCGGCGCTCGCGTCGGGATCTCCACCTGGAACAGGGCACCCGCGACGGGAGCGTTAGTGACACTGATGGTGCCACCGTGCAAGGCGACGAAATCCCGCGCAATCGCCAATCCCAACCCCGTGCCGCCGAACCGCCGCGTCGCGCCGCCATCCCCCTGGCGAAACCGCTCGAAGATCAGCTCCTGCTCTTGCTTCTTGACACCGGGCCCACTGTCCTGGACCGATATGACAACGCTCTTGCCGTCTGCGCCGCGGCGCAGCGACAAGACGATCCGTCCTCCGGAAGGCGTAAACTTGAAGGCATTGGAAAGCAGGTTGAGCACGACCCGCTCGACCTTGTCCGGATCCACTTGCGCAGCCAACGCCTCCGGCGCATCAACGACGAACCTGATGCCGCGCTCGGGCGCAAGCGCATCGAAGTGACCCGCAGTGGCCCGGATGAGGCGCGCAAGGTCGGCTTCGGCATAATTGGCCACCATCTTGCCGGCATCGAGCTTGGAGATGTCCAGCAGGTCGTTGACATGCTTGAGCAGCGTCGCAGCATTGCGCTTGACCACGGTAAGGTTCTGCCGGTGCTCCTGCTTCAGGTAATCCCCCTCGGCCAGGGTCTTCTCGGATGGGCCGAGGATCAGCGCCAGCGGTGTTCTCAGCTCGTGGGAGACATTCGCAAAGAAGCCGCTCTTGATTTCATCGAGTTCCTTGACCCGGTCCAGCAACTGCTGGAGCTCCCGGTTCTTCCGCGCGATCTCGGCATCCGCCTTTTTCTTTTCCGTGATGTTGCGTCCTTCGGCGAGGAGGAATACCACTCGACCGCCGTCGTCCTTTACCGGGATGAGGGAATAGTCAATGATGATTGTCTCATCGCCGCCGCTCTGGCCGTATATCTCTTCGTCGTAACGGATGAATTCGCCTTGGGCTGCGCGCGCGCACACGTCCTTCTGGCGCTGCATTGTCTCTTCTGAAACCTGCCACCATCGCGCATGCCAGAACGGCTTGCCCTGGATATCTTCCAGCATGATGCCGGCACCCTCCAGCGCGGCCCGATTCACTTCCAGCAGCATGCCGTTGGCATCCAGCAGGGCGACGAACTGGTACATGTCGTCGAGAATGATCTTGGCTAGCTTTTCCCGGTGTGCCTGCAGGCTGTCATCAGACCTCAATGTCACGCTACGCACCTTCAGCGCAACGGAGTGTTCAAAGAGATGGCCGGCGACCTTCAGGTGACTCATGGTATGGAATCAGTCAAAAAAGGAGAGACGGGAATAATCTGACGGAAACACCCGATTCAAGTGCTCGACAGAAGAAGTTGCAAAGCGGAAAACTCAGTAATCAACGAATTACAAGCGCGTTGTAATTAGCCCGTAGCGCCGTCATAGCCCCTGTCTTCCAATCCCAGTGAACGCGCAAGCGCCGAACAGGCTTCCGACACTTCCTTTTCCCGTGCGCCGAAGGCGTTCCTGAAACGCAAGATCTCTACGGCTTCGTCTGCCAGCGTACCCACTTCGACCACAAGGTCGGGCAGATCGCTCCTTACTCCCGCCCATGCCATGCCAGGCAATGTTTCTGTTCGCTTGTGCAGGGGAATCGACAACAGTGTGACGGACGTTGCAATGCATTGCCGCTCCGCATCGATGGAAATCGTCCTGCGCAGGGCAAGCGATCCGGCTGCGACCAGGGCCACAAGGAGTGCGATCGCCACCGCTCCCACTGTAAATCCCGACAGCCGGGCGAAGTGGAAGGCGAACAGGATGACCACGATGACGGCCATGCTGTGGACGGCGCGGTTCACGATGGCCGGGGCGGGAACTTGGACGATGTGCTTCATGAGGCATCCGGCAATTGAAGAATCGCCCGAGTATATACCGCTACCGCAAGGCTTTCGGCACCCGGTTCGCAAGTACCAGAATGCTGTGGCCGGGGACGTCGATCGACTCGCCGGAAATGGCGCGCACCTCCGTCTCATCCGTGCTGCTGTCCACCAGCAGATGCCAGGTGCGTGCGGGACCCGGAAATCGGAACGCGAGCGCATCATGGGCGCCGTTCACCAGCATCAGGACGATGTCGATCCTGCCCTCTTCGTCCACGCTCGCACGTTGGACGGTCAATGCCCTTGCCTCCGGGTTCTGCCAGGCATCGGACGACAACTCCTCGCCCCGCTCATCGAACCATGCGAGGTCGCGCATGCCCTCGCCTATCTCATCGCCGTGCTGGAATCGTTGTGACTGCAAGGCATCGAAATTGTGGCGCACGGCAAACAGGCGCCCGACATACGCAGCCAGCGACTTGCCTTCTTCGGACTGCGCCGCATTCCAGTCGACCCACGAGAGTTCGTTGTCCTGGCAGTAGGCATTGTTGTTGCCCTGCTGCGAGCGGCCGAATTCATCGCCGGCCAGCAGCATGGGCGTTCCCTGTGCCAGTGCGACGGCGGCGAGCAAGGCGCGTTGTACACGCCTGCGCAGCGCGAGGATCGCCGGGTCATCGGTCGGGCCTTCCACGCCCCAGTTGTTGCTGAAGTTCTCGGAGTGGCCGTCGTTGTTGTTCTCGCCGTTCGCTTCGTTGTGCTTTTCGTTGTAGCTGACCACGTCCTGCAGGGTAAAGCCGTCATGCGATGCGACGTAGTTGATCGATGCCCACGGCTTGCGGCGACGTCGGTTGAACAAATCAGCCGAGCCCGAAATGCGCGCCGCAAAATCGGCGCGCTGACCGGGGTCGCCGCGCCAGAACCGCCGTACGCCGTCGCGGAACTTGTCGTTCCACTCGGCGAATCCCGGAGGATGGTTGCCAAGCTGGTAGCCGCCGGGACCGATGTCCCATGGTTCGGAAATGAGTTTCAGCCGCGACAGCACCGGATCCTGCAGGATCGCGTCGAAGAAGCCGGAACCGGGATCGAAACCCGTCCCCTCGCGCCCGAGTGTCGCGCCAAGGTCGAACCGGAAACCGTCGATATGGAAGGACTCCACCCAATACCGCAGCGAATCCATGACCATCTGCAGCACGCGGGGATGGGAGACATTCAGCGTGTTGCCGCAGCCGGTCTCGTTGATGTAATAGCGTTCATTGCCCGGCACCAGGCGGAAATAGCTGGCATTGTCGAGGCCGCGGAAGCTGATTGTCGGCCCCATTTCGTTGCCACTGCCGGTGTGGTTGTACACCACGTCGAGGATGACTTCGATGCCGGCGGCATGCAGCCGCCGCACGGCAAGGCGCATGTCATTCAGTCCGCCGCCGGACAGGTAGCCCGGTTCCGGCGCGAAGAAGGAAAGCGGGCTGTACCCCCAATAATTGCGCAATCCCTTTTCCAGCAGGAAGCGGTCCTGCAAGAAGGCGTTGACAGGCATGAGTTCCAGCGTGGTCACGCCAAGTTTGAGCAAGTGGTCGATGAAGCGGGGATTAGCCAGCGCCGCGAACGTGCCCCGCAGGTCCGGGCGCAGGTCGTCGCGAAGAATGGAAATGCCACGCACATGCGCCTCGTAGATGACCGTCTTTGACCATGGCACGTAGGGGCGCCGGTCGTCTCCCCAGTTGAACAGGTCTTCCACCACCACCGACTTCGGCATGGCCTGCGCGCTGTCCCGCCGGTCAAAGCTGAGGTCGGCGCGCGGCGAGCCGAGTCGGTAGCCGAAGAGCGCATCGGACCAGCGCAGCGGCCCGGACATCAGCCGCGCGTAGGGATCAAGCAGCAGCTTGTGGTGATTAAAACGGTACCCGCGCTGCGGATCGTAAGGACCGTAGGCGCGATAGCCGTACAGTAAGCCCGGCGCGGCCTCCGGCAAATAGCCATGCCAGACCTCGTCGGTACAATCAGGCAGGGCCAGGCGCGCCACTTCCTTGCGGCCGGCGGCATCGAAAATGCACAGCTCCATCTTCTCCGCATTGGCGGAAAAAACGGCAAAGTTGACACCCTGCCCGTCGTAGGTGGCGCCCAGGGGACAAGGGCGGCCCGGCAAGAGGCGGTCAGGGATTTCGAAAAACATGGTTCATGTCTCCAGGAAAGGCTGTTCTCGTGTTCGTATGGAGTGTTGTCGATCCTTTAAGTTGCGGGAGCGCCTGAATAAATATCAAGCAGTCATGTACTGCACGACCTCGGTAGCCGCAGGTACGGGAGCGGCGTCGAACAGCGCCCTGGCATCGTCCCGAACCACTTCCCGATACACCGCGATGTACTCCTGTGCCGGCTGCTCCCATGAAAAATCCGACGCCATGGCATTGCACTGGATGGCGTGCCATCGGCTCGGGTTCTCGTAGAGGGCAAACGCGCGACTGACTGCGGCCGTCATGCTGTCCGGGTCTTCGCCGTCGAACAGAATGCCGCTGGCTTCCTTGCATGGTGTGCCGGACAGGCCGGCATCCACAACCGTATCGATGATGCCGCCGACACGCGAAGCGATCGGAATGGTCCCGTAGCGCATCGAATACAGCGGCGTAAGTCCGAAGGGCTCAAACCGGCTGCCGTGCAGCAGCATGTCGGCGCCCGCGTGGAGTGCGTGCGCGCGCTGCTCGTCGTAACCGATGTGCACGCCGACCCGGCCGGGAAAGTGTTTGGCAAGCGCCGCCAGGCCGGCTTCATAGCTGTGGTCGCCGCGGCCGAGGATGACCGCTTGCGCGCGCGGAAAGCGCCGGAGCACTTCCGGGAGCGCCACGAGCGCCACGTCGGCCATCTTCTGGTGGGTAATGCGACTGCCGAGCGCCAGCACCGGGGCAAAAGGGTCGATCGGCAGGCCGAAGAGCGCCTGCAGCTCACGTTTGCACAAGGTCTTGCCCCGCATGTCTTGCAGTGAAAACTGACGTGCAATCAGCGAGTCGCCGCCCGGGTCCCAGGTGGACGTATCAACGCCGTTGCGAATCGCACGCAGGTCGCTGCGCCGTGCATTGAGCAGACCGTCCATGCCGTGCCCGAAGCGCGGCGTCAGGATTTCGGCCGCATAGGAATGGCTCACCGTCGAGATCCGGTTCGCAAAGCGGATGCCCGCCTTGAGGAAACTCAACTGTCCCCAGTACTCGCAGCCTTCAGCAGTGCGCATCTCGGGCGGAATGCCGAGAGCCTCTGCATGCGCCATCGGGTAGTTGCCCTGGAAGGCGAGGTTATGGATGGTCAGCAGCGTCCCCACATCTTCCAGACCCGCAGCCCGCAGCAGCGCCGGGACGAGGCCCGCATGCCAGTCGTTCGCATGCACGACATGCGGCGGCGTAAGCGCCGTCCTGCCGGCGCAGATGGCGACGGCGGCATGGGCGAGCGCGCCGAAACACTGCGCATTGTCCGCGAACTCCAGACCCGAGTCGTCGACATAGGGGTTGCCGTTGCGGGCGTCGAAGGACGCCGTACGAAGAAGCACGACCGGCACGTCCTCGCCCGGCATGGTGCCGGCGAGGAGACGCCCTGGTCCACCTGGCAAGTCCGGGAGCAAACCGACATCCTGCAAACCGACCGCCTTGTCCAGCGCAGCGGGATAGCCAGGCAATAGAAGAAAGGCATCGATCCCGCGCCGTCGCAGCGTGCGTGCCAGTGAGGTGATGACATCGGCGAGACCGCCGGTTTTGACGAGGGGAACAGCTTCCGAGGCGACGATGAGAACGCGCGCGTTCAATGTTCAGGCTCCGTATTCTTGTTGTGATGAGCCCGGCTCCGGGCCGGGATGGAATCAAGATAATTCGCGTGTGCGCTTGCCCTCCTGTCAAATATCAATTTATCTTTGCCTTCATTTCAAAGGTGCGGTCGAAGGCGCGTAGCGTCCCAGGCGCAGGTCAAGAATTCCCGTGGAGGACATTGCTGGATGCGTTGGTTGTGGGCACAATGGGCGGGTCAACGCATCGCATATTTCCACCTCTCACTCGCACCATGAAGGAAAACATGAAACACGTATCCAAGCTCGCTCTCGTCCTGCTCGTCGGCCTCGCGACCGCGCAATCCGGCATGGCGCAGGATGCACACAAGGGTCATCACGGAGGGGCCGCGCAGTCTGCAGCGCCGGCCTCGGAAATGGCCGCTGGCGAAGTCAAGAAGGTCGACAAGGGCGCAGGCAAGATCACCATCAAGCACGGCCGGCTTTATCGCCTGGAGATGGAACCGATGACCATGGTGTTCCGCGTCGCCGATCCCAAGATGCTCGACCAGGTTCAGGCCGGCGACAAGATCAGGTTCGACGCCGACAAGGTGAAAGGCGCCCTGACCGTCGTGAAGATGGAAGTCGTCAAGTAAGTAATCTGCAGGTACGAAACGGCCCGGACTCCGGGCCGTTTTTCATTGTGCGGCGTCCGCCGCCTATTCCCCTGAACTCCGGTTCAGCACTTGCAAGTTGTTGAACACCTGCTGCACCCCGGAGACCTTCAACGCGGTCTGCCCTGCATCGGTCTTCTGCTTTTCGGTCCCGATGAAGCCCGACAGGATGACCACGCCCTTCGCTGTCTCGACATTGACCGACCGCGCGCTGCCGATTCCAGCCGTTTGTGCAATTTCCTGCTTGACCCGGGCCGACAGTTGGGCGTCGGGAGATGATTGTTGCGTGGCACATGCGCCGAGGACCAGTGCTGCCGCGAGGGTGAGAGCGGTTGTTTTCATTACACCTCCTTGTTCGTTTCAGGGAATGGAACTGAGGGTTATGACAACACTTGGCCGCAAAAAAATTCCCGATTCAAAAGGTGCACAAATGGTGCATTCCAAGCCTGCGCTGTCGAAGGAATTGACAGTGACAAAGGGAAAGATATCTGCGCTATATCAATCTCCCCTTCTGAAACAAAACCTTCTGGACATTTTCCCGTCCAGATTTGTGCATCGCAGCCAATACCAACTGTAGGTGTATGACGCTTGAAACAAATCCCGACCTTGGGAGTTCGCAAGGTATTGATAAATATCAGTTTTCGTCGACCGTCCTTACATGTTGTGCCATGCGCGGACGCCCTCCTGCCCATATCCCAGTTAAAACAAGGAGTTAACTCTTTGGCATCAGGTTTGCTATAGCTATCGAGACGCGCGGCACGATTGCGTTTTGTCAAATTGGCGCCTTTATCAAAAAACTTTACGAAGGGGTTTGTATGTTTAAGCGTTTCGTTGTGACAGGAATCGCTGCCTGTGCGGGACTGGTGCTCAGCTTGTCCAGCTTGCCAGCGGCGGCCTACATGCTCGATGTGAAGGTCGGGCAAGTCGATTCGAAAAGCTCTGGGGATGGTGCGGAGTTGGCTGAAATCGAAAAACTGACCGGCCTGGACTTGACACTGGATGAAAAAATCGACATCAAAACCGCCATATTAAATCCGGGATCCACGGACGAGTGGTACATCGATGTTGCTCCAGCTACACCGGGTTATTTCGCCGTCAAGTTCGGCGTCGGGGGGCTAGGCTTCAAGGTTGACACGTTCTTCTTTAGGAACATCGGGGAACTGGACAAGCTTGTGTTTTCCAACGCGGATATCTTGGGGATAGGCGATGGTTGCGAAAAGTGCAATATCGAGCGTATCAGTCATTACACAACCTTTAACGGTGGGTCGCACACTGTGCCTGAGCCGTTGCCCTTGACGTTATTGGGGATCGGTATTGCCGGGATGTTGCTGTCGCGTCGCCGGCGTCATTCCTGACTTTTCATGGATAAACCGGGGAAGGCATCGGTCTGATGCCACTTTCCCGGAACTTCACTCGCGCTAACGGGGTCGTGCATTGGCTATAATTTCCGCCTTCGCCCGATTGGACCCCGCCATGTCACTCCCCGCCCACCATCTCGAACTGCTCTCGCCCGCCAAAACCGCCGAGATCGGACGCGAAGCCATCCTGCACGGTGCCGATGCTGTTTACATCGGTGGACCGTCCTTCGGGGCGCGCCACAACGCGAGCAATTCCATTGAGGACATTGCCGGACTGGTCGATTTTGCCCACCGCTACCGCGCGCGCATCTTCGTCACACTCAATACCATCCTGCATGACGCCGAGCTGGAAGCCGCACGCAAGCAGGTCTGGCAACTGTATGACGCCGGCGTCGATGCGCTGATCGTGCAGGACATGGCCCTGCTGGAAATGGACTTGCCGCCCATCCAGTTGCATGCCAGTACGCAATGCGATATCCGCACCGTGGAGAAGGCGCGCTTCCTCGGCGCGGTGGGCTTCTCGCAACTGGTGCTCGCGCGAGAACTGACCCTGGAGCAGATCCGCAAGATTCGCGCGGAAGTCGACACCCCGCTGGAATACTTCATCCACGGCGCGCTGTGCGTTGCCTTTTCCGGCCAGTGCTACATCTCCCACGCCGATACGGGGCGCAGCGCCAACCGCGGCGACTGCTCGCAGGCCTGCCGCCTGCCCTACACGCTCACTGACGGCGAAGGCCGCGTGGTGGCCTACGAAAAGCACCTGCTGTCGATGAAGGACAACGACCAGAGCCGCAACCTGGAAGCGCTGATCGATGCCGGCATCCGTTCCTTCAAGATCGAGGGCCGCTACAAGGACATGGGTTATGTGAAGAACATCACCGGCCACTACCGCGTCCTGCTCGACGAGATCCTGGAGCGGCGTCCCGAGTTCACGCGCGCCTCCAGCGGACGTACACGGCTGATGTTCACGCCTGACGTGGACAAGAATTTCCATCGCGGCCACACGGACTATTTCGCGAACGGACGACTGTCCGACATCGGCGCATTTGATTCGCCGAAGTACGTGGGCGTGGAGCTGGGAACGGTGACGCGAATGGAGGGCGACCATTTCGATATGGTGACGAACGCCCCGATGGCCAACGGCGACGGCTTGAACTATATGAACAAGCGCAATACCGTCGGTATCCAGGCCAACAAGGTGGAAAAACTCGGCGAGGACGCAGACGGCCAGCGCTGGCGCGTCTTCCCGAATGAACAGCTGACCGCCCTGCCCGGCCTGAAGGCCGGCACCATCATCCACCGTAATCGCGACCACCAGTGGGAAGGCGCGCTGAACAAGAAATCCTCGGAACGCAAGGTGACGCTGCATCTTGCATTGAGCGAGCATGCGAACGGCCTGCGCCTTTCGACTTGTGACGAGGACGGCATCGCCGCCCTGGCCGACGCCGCCATCGCCTTCCAGCCCGCCCAGCAGCCCGAGCAGGCGGAAGCGTCCCTGCGTGCCAGCATTGGCAAGCTTGGCAATACGATGTTCGAGGCCGGCAAGGTGGAAGTGAACCTGTCAAAACCGTGGTTCGTGCCCGCCGCGGCGATCAATGCCTTGCGGCGCGACGCCATTGCAGCGCATGAAGCGGCACGCCTGGCGGCGTGGGAGCGCCCGCCGCGCAAGGCGCCGGCAGAGCCCCGCCCCACCTACCCGGAAACCCAGTTGAGCTACCTCGCCAACGTGTACAACGAGAAGGCGCGCGCCTTCTATCACAAGCACGGCGTGCAGCTGATCGATGCAGCATACGAAGCGCACGAAGAGCCCGGCGAGGTGTCGCTGATGATCACCAAGCACTGCCTGCGGTTCTCGTTCAACCTTTGCCCGAAGCAGGCAAAGGGCGTCCAGGGGGTGCAGGGACAGGTACGCGCGGAGCCGATGACGCTGGTCAGCGGCAATGAGCGCTACACGCTGCGCTTTGACTGCAAGCCCTGCGAAATGCATGTGGTCGGCGCGATGAAGCCGGGCATCCTCAACTCGGCGCCACCGTCCGCCGTGCCATACAGCCCGCTGGTCTTCCACCGCAAGCGTCCGGCCGCCTGACCGTCACTGGATCCCGACCTTCCTCTGCTCCATCCGGATGAAGGCGATGATGTGCGCTGCATCGTCCGGCGTCAGCCCGGGCACGGGCGGCATATCGCCGAATTTCCAGTGATGCGCGCGAACGCCATTCCTGACCGCGAGCTGGAATGCCGCGTCGCTATGGTGTGAAGGTTCGTATACCTTGTGCAGCATGGGCGGCCCCTTGTCGCTTCCCTTCAAGTCCGCGCCGTGACAGGCGGCGCACTGCGCCGCAAACAAGGTTTTCCCCCTTCCCGGATTCGGCATCAAGCCCTCGCTCGGTTTCGGGATTTGCATCGATTGTGCCCCGGCGGTGGTCGCGACCAATGCGAGCAGCGTCGCGATGAGATTCCTTTTCATCATTTCCTTCATTTTTCCATTCCCTTGTCCAGACGCCATTGCTTGACCAGCGCGTACAGCGCCGGAATCACGCCCAGCGTGAGTATCGTCGACGAAATCATGCCGCCGACCATCGGTGCAGCAATGCGGCTCATGACTTCCGATCCCGTTCCCGTGCTCCACAGGATGGGCAGGAGGCCGGCCATGATGGCGACCACGGTCATCATCTTCGGGCGCACGCGTTCCACCGCGCCTTCCATCACCGCTTCGTAGAGGTCGCCCGCGGTCGGCACCTTGCCTTCTTCGCGGCGCTGCTTTTTCAGCGCTTCCCATGCATGGTCGAGGTAGATCAGCATTACCACGCCGGTCTCGGCGGCCACGCCGGCCAGCGCGATGAAGCCGACGGCCACCGCTACTGACATGTTGTAGCCGAGCCACCACATCAGCCAGACGCCGCCGACCAATGCAAACGGTACCGAGAGCATGACGATCAGGGTCTCGGTGAGCCGCTTGAAGTTGAGATAAAGCAGCAGGAAGATGATCAGCAAGGTCACCGGCACTACAATTTTCATCTTGTCGATCGCGCGCTCCATGGCCTCGAACTGGCCGCTCCAGGTCGCGTAATAGCCGGGCGGGAACTTCACCTGTTCGTTGACGGCCTTGCGCGCGTCTGCCACGTAGCCGCCAATGTCCCTGCCGCGGATGTCGACGTAGATGTAGGCCGACAGGAGCGCGTTCTCGGTGCGTATTCCGGGCGTGCCCTTGGCGATGGCAATGCGCGCCAGCTGGCCGAGCGGAATCATCGCGCCGTCCATGGTCGGGACCAGGACCTCGCGCGCGATCTGTTGTGGATCCGAGCGCATTTCGCGGGGATAACGAACGGTCACGCCGAAACGCTCGCGCCCTTCCACCGTGGTCGTTGCCATTTCCGCACCCAGCGCCGTGGCGATGACATCCTGCACTTCGCCTATAGTGAGGCCGTAGCGCGCCAGCTGTGCCCGGTCCGGCTCGATGTTCAGGTAGAAGCCGCCGGTAATACGCTCGGCGAAAGCCGAGGTCGTGCCGGGAACATTCTTGACCACGGACTCGATCTGCCTCGCGAGCTTCTCCATTTCTTCCAGATCCTTGCCGAACACCTTGATGCCGATCGGCGTGCGAATACCTGTCGACAGCATGTCGATGCGCGCCTTGATCGGCATCGTCCATGCGTTCGATACGCCCGGGAACTGCAACGCCGCATCCATCTCGCCGATCAGCTTGTCCGTCGTCATGCCCTCCCTCCACTGCGATTCCGGCTTGAGGTTGATGACGGTCTCGAACATTTCAGTCGGTGCCGGATCGGTGGCGGTGCCGGCGCGGCCCGCCTTCCCGTACACCGACTCCACTTCCGGGAACGACTTGATGATCTTGTTCTGGGTCTGCACCAGTTCCGCCGCCTTCGTCATCGTCATTCCCGGAAGGCTGGACGGCATGTAGAGCAGCGTGCCCTCATTAAGCGTCGGCATGAACTCGCTGCCGATGCGCGTGGCGGGGTAAACCGTGGCGGCAAGCACGATCACGGATGCCAGGATGGTCAGCTTCCGCCAGTGCATCACCGCACGGATGATCGGGCGGTAGCCCCAGATGAGGAAGCGGTTCACCGGGTTCTTCGCCTCCGGCATGATCCGCCCGCGGATGAAGAGCATCATCAGCACCGGCACCAGCGTGATCGACAGCAGTGCCGCGCCGGCCATGGCGAAGGTCTTGGTCCAGGCCAGCGGGGCGAACAGGCGGCCTTCCTGCGCTTCCAGCGTAAAGACCGGCAGGAAGGAGACCGTGATGATCAGCAGCGAGAAGAACAGCGACGGTCCCACTTCCTTGCAGGCGGCGAGCATGGCTTCCACCCGCGACTCGCCTTCTTTCAGTCGTTCGAGGTGCTTGTGCGCGTTCTCGATCATGACGATGGCGGCATCGACCATGGCGCCGATGGCGATCGCAATGCCACCCAGGCTCATCAGGTTGGAGTTCATGCCCAGCGCGCGCATGGCGATGAAGGCCATCAATACCCCGACCGGCAGCATCAGGATGGCGACCAGCGCACTGCGCACATGCAGCAGGAAGACGATGCACACCAGGGCGACGATGATGCTTTCTTCGAGCAGCGTGACCTTCAGCGTGTCGATGGCGCGGTGGATCAGGTCCGAGCGATCATACACCGCCTGGATGCTGACGCCTTCCGGCAGGCCCGCGCTGATCTCGCCGATCTTGGTCTTGATGTTGTGGATGACCTCCAGCGCGTTCTGGCCGTACCGCGACATGGCGATGCCGGACACCACTTCGCCTTCGCCGTTCAGTTCAGCAAGGCCACGGCGCTCGTCCGGGGCCAGTTCGACGCGGGCAATGTCGCGCACCAGGACGGGGGTGCCGCCCTCGGATTTCACGACCAGTCCTTCCAGGTCGGCCTTGCCGCGCAGGTAACCCTTGCCGCGCACCATGTATTCGGTTTCGGCCATTTCGACCACACGCCCGCCGACATCGCGGTTGGACTCGCGGATGACCTGCGCCACTTTCATCAGCGGGATGCCGTAGCCGCGCAGCTTCACGGGATCCACCGTCACCTGGTAGGTCTGCACGAAACCGCCGACGGATGCCACTTCGGCCACGCCGTGCGCCTTGGTGAGCTGATAACGAAGGTACCAGTCCTGCAAGGTGCGCAATTCCGCCAGCGTCTTGTCCTTGGCCAGGACGACATACTGGTAGACCCACCCTACGCCGGTGGCGTCGGGTCCGATCTGGGGCGTGACGCCGCGCGGCATCCGGCTGGAAGCGAAGTTCAGGTACTCCAGCACGCGCGAACGCGCCCAGTAGATATCCGTCCCGTCTTCAAAGATGACGTAGACGAAGGACGCGCCGAAAAACGAAAAACCGCGCACCACCTTCGACTTCGGCACCGACAGCATGGCGGTGGTAAGCGGATAGGTGACCTGGTCTTCGACTACCTGCGGCGCCTGGCCGGGATACTCGGTATAGACGATGACCTGCACGTCGGACAGATCGGGCAGCGCGTCGATCGGCGTCCTGAAGACGGCGACGATGCCGGCAACCGTGATGAACAGCGTAGCCAGGAGGACCAGGAAGACATTCCTGCCGGACCAGTCGATGATCTTGTTCAGCATGATGTCGTCCTGTTATCGATGCCCGGCATGCGGATCGGCCGCGGGCGCGGGTGCCTTGGGGATCGTGGCCGGCATCGGCTGGAATGCGGTGATCACCCATTCGCCCGGCTGGCGCTCGACGAACTCGAAGCTGACCGGGGCGCCCGGCTTCATGTTCTTGAGCAGCGCATTGTTGGCGACCTTGAACTCCATGGTCATCGCCGGCCACTTCAGGCTTTCCACCGCCCCGTGGCTGACGCTGACCGTACCTGTACTGGCATCGATCTCGTCGATGGTGCCTTCGGCCTTGTGACCGGCGCCACCGGCTTTCGGCGCTTCCTTCGCCTGCGGCGCGGTGAAGCTGCCCGCGGCTGCCTTGAGGTTGCTCTCCGCGTCGATCAGGAAGTTGGCGGCGACCACCACCTCTTCGCCTTCCTTCACGCCCTCGAGAACCTCAACGTAATCATTGCCGCTCGCTCCCAGCTTGACTTCACGCGGTTCGAAACGGCCCTCGCCGCGCTGGACGAACACCATGCGGCGCGTGCCGCTGTCGATTACGGCGGAAAGCGGCACGGTCACGGCACTGCTGCGCGATCCGGAGGCCAGGCGCACGTCGGCGAACATGCCCGGCTTGAGCAGCCGGTCCCGATTGGGGATCTCGAGGCGAACCTGCACCGTGCGCGTCGCCGATTGCAGTGTCGGATAGACATAAGTGACGGTGCCTTCGAATTCCTTGCCGGGGTAGGCATTGATCGTGGCGGTCGCCTTTGCGCCGGTTTTAAGCAGGCTGATGTCCTGCTCGAAGACATCGGCCAGTACCCACACCGTGGAGAGGTCGGTTACCTGGTAGAGCATCTCGCCCGGCATGAAGCGCATGCCCTGCACTGCTTTCTTTTCTGTCACGATACCGCTCACCGGAGAGCGGAAGGTCATGGTGCGCTTCGCTTCGCCGCTGCGTGCCAGCGCGCGGATCTGCTCCTCCGAGATATCCCAGTTCTTCAGACGCTGCAGGCTGGATTCGGCGAGCTGTTTCATGCTGCCCTGGACCTCGCTGTCGGCGCCCTTCAGCGACTGCATGCCCTGTGCGGCGATCGCATATTCGCGCTGCGCGGACACGAGTTCCGGACTGTAGACCTCGAACAAGGGCTGGCCCTTGCCGATTTCCTGGCCTGTCGCGTTGACGTGCAGGCGCTCGACATAGCCTTCGAACTTTGGCGAGATCGTGTAGGTGCGGCGCTCGTCCGGCTCGATGCGGCCGACTGCGCGGACGGCCCTGTCGATGGACTTGAGGCTGGCCCTTTCGGTACGCACGCCGAGCCTCTGTACCTTTTCCGTACTGATGCGGACATCGTTACCGCTCGCAGAGCCGGCTTCTTCCTCGCCTTCGCGCACCGGGATGTAGTCCATGCCCATCGGGTCCTTCTTCGGTACCGGTGATGTGTCCGGCAGGCCCATGGGGTTGCGGTAATACAGGATGCGGCCTTCCTTCTTGCCGCTTGCAGAGGCAGCCGTGCTGGCTGCATGTGCCGCTTCGCCCGCGTCGCGATTGCCGATCCAGTAACCGCCAGCGGCTGCGATGGCAGCAATGACGACGGCGCCGATGGCCATGGTTGCGCCTTGTTTCATAGTTCTTCTCCGAGGATGCGTTCGATTTCAGCCAGGCGCGCCTGCGCCTCGGCCTGTGCCTTGATCTGGTTCTGTCGTGCAGCGCGGATTTGCCGCTGTGCGTCGAGCAAGGTGGCGAAATCGACCTTGCCGTTTTCATAGCTCGCGAGCGCCGACTTGTAGGTGAGTTCGGCCTGCGGCAGCAGGTTGTTGGTGACGAGGGCTTCGGTGCGACGTGCTGTGTCGAGGCCGGAGAGGTTCTCGGCGAGGCCTGCCAGGATCTCGTTGGCAGTGGCATCCTTGCGCGAACGGGCTGCCGAGAGCATGGCCTCCGACTCTCGCTCCATCGCGCGACGCGAGGATTGCTGGATTGGAATGTTCATTTCGAACATCACTTCCCATTCCTTCACCGACTTGCCGATCTGTACCGGGGCAAAACCCACTGCGAAGTCCGGATAACGGTTCTTGTATGTGAGGTCGCGGTTGCGTTCCGCCGCCTTCAGCCTTGCGTCCTCGGCGGCGATCTGCGGATTGCGGGCGCGCGCCCGGTCTTCGAGCGCGGCGAATTCCAGCTTGGCCGGTGCGGGTAGCGGCCGCAGGCGCTCGGGTTCGGCCAGCGGTGCCACGGCCGGACGTGCAAGCAGCATGTTCAGGCGCGCCTGCGTCATGCGCCTGTCGTTCTCCAGCATGAGCAGCTCATTGCGCATGGCCGTCTGCTCGACCTGCGCGCGGATGGCATCGGACTGCGCGGCGAGACCACCGGCATAGCGGGCCTGCGTCACCTTGTCGAGGCGCGCCATCAGGTCGAGGATTTCCCGCATCAGGCGCTCGTTCTGGGCGACATAGTAATAGTTTGCATAGGCCGCCTTGATGCGTGCCGCGAGCTCGCTCCACGTGCCGCCGGCCTTTTCCCGTGCGGCATCGGCCTCGAAACCGGCGATCTCGCGCTGCAGGTCGCGCTTGCCGAACCACGGCAATTCCTGCATGACCTGGTAGCGCGCCTTGCCGACCCGGCCAGGGAGCAGCGAGGCATTCTGTTCACCCATTCTGGTGATGTCTTCGAGTTCGACGCGGATTTTCGGATCAGGCAGCGCGCCCGCCGAGGCAGAACGTTCGACAGCGGCATCCGCTTCGTGGCGCATGGCGGCGTACTCGGGATTGCGTTCGCGCGCATAGGCAAGCAGGCTTTCCACCGAGTTGCCGGGCAACGGATCCGACGCGAAAACGGCAAGCGGCATTGCAAGCAGCGCCGCCGCGCAGACCTGCAGGAAGTGAGGCATGGTGACGCTCCGTAGAGAAGACTGGCATGGAAGCTGCGCGACATGGCCGCGCGCAGCCGGAACAACAAGGATTCGGATTGACATGAAAACTCCAGGCGACAACGGGCACGCGCCGCCCGCACGAGGCAGACGGCGCCGGTTCAGTCAGCCGGGAGGATCAGATTCGGAAGCAGCAGTTCCGGATGGAAAGAGGTGGAGCTGAGGCGCGCATCAGCCAGGGAGCCTGCGCGTAAGTGGTGTCGGGGCGGAGAACCAGCGTGGCGTCGACGATCTGCCGGACGACGTCGACCACCACGGCGGGCTGGACGTCAGGCACTTGGGGTTTATACAGCGACTGCCCGCCTTCCTGTGAATAGGCAAAACAGAGCGCAGGCTGCTCGGGGTCGACACCGCCTTCACAGCCACTCATCTCGCTGTGGGAGTCGGCGCTTGCCCAGCCAGCCTGCGATGCGATCTCCGGCGTCGCCTTGATCGTCGGGCATGCGTATGCGGCGACAGCGAGCTGCATGAACAGCACGCTGAACAGCGCAACAAGCGCAGTGACGAATCTGGAGTGACGGGTGAATCGCATGGTCTGGTTAATGGGGCTCCCGGCGCCAGGCCGGTATCGCAACACGGTCAGTGTACGCAAGCGGGCATGTTCGCCTCATTGACCTGAATCAATATCTTCGGAATCGCCTGCCTGCAGGAGGTGCGAATGATACTTCAAATTCCGGCTGGCGCAAGGCGGGCACCCCATGTGCAATGCGCCATGGACTCCCGTGACGTATCAACGTGCACGGGAAAGGATGACCAGCCACTTCTTCCACAGCAGCAGTTCGAGATGGCCGGCTTCCACGCCGGTGCTGCAATCGATCAGAGGATTGACACGGTAGTAACGCTTGCGAAAATCGCGGCAGACGAAAATCTCGCGGCGGCCGAGGCGGACCAGGAAAGATGTCGGAGCGTACTCGAGACCGAAGCGTGCGCCGAAGGTGTTGTTCAGGTGTGCCATGTCAGTCCTCCAAAGAATTCTCGTTGATCGAGTCCTTACTTTAGCACAACTACTGGATAAAACAACAGTGCTGTTAAAAAATCCAGTATGTTATCAGTAATGCAATTTAATTGGAACAGCCCTCATCCCTTCTATCATCCGTTCGGACGATTTCAACCACGAACTTCGCGCCTAGCATGCATGAGCAACACCGGTAACAAGGCGTTCAAAGAAACGCCTCACCACTCATCACGAGGAGACAACATGTCCTATGCTTGGCGACAACTGCAATCCGCAATTCGCGTCCTGGCCGGCACGGGTGATCGCCGTGACCGACTCCATGCTGCACTGGGCAAGCTCATCAAGCTCAAGCAGCGCGACCTCCCCTCCGAGGTCGCCGACGATTTCAACGCACTGGTCGACGGCATCTCTCGGTTCCCTGCAAAGAATATCAATCAGGAAATCAAGACAGCTGTCGGTATGCGTTCGGACAAGGAGGTGATCGAAGCGATCGACAGCATCATGCGCATGTATGACTCGGTCGCGGCATACCAGCCGCGACCGGTAAAGCACCCCGGTGGCCAGCGTCGGGGAGATATGCGATCCATGCCCTGGCCTGTCCCTGCACTGCACATACTCGAAACAAGGCAAGGCGCCTATTTCCACGAAACTGCCTGACGGCATCCGGCGGGAATGGAAACCGTTCCCGCCCACCCCTTAATCCCGCCCTTCGAGATTCTCCCGGTACGCGCCGGGATTCTTTCCTGTCCATTCCTTGAACGCGTGGCAAAACGAGCTTTGCTCCTGGTAACCGAGCAGGAAGGCGATCTCGGCCAGGCTCAATCTGTCCCGCTTCAGATAGTCGATCGCGAGTTCGTGGCGCGTGCGGTCCAGCACCTGCTGGAAAGTTACGCCTGCATCGGCAAGCTTCCGCTGCAAGGTGCGCTGAGTGATGTTCATTTCCTCGGCGATCGTTGCGAGGCGTACGCGGTCCTGTGCGAGGTTGCGCACGATGGCGCTGCGGACCTGCGCCACGATGCCCGCATCCGACTGCGCGCGCTGTTTTTCCTGCAATAACTGCTCCGCGTGCTGTTGCAGCACAGGATAGAGGCCGACGTCGGCATTGCGTACAGGCCAGGCGAGGAGCGACGCGTCGAAACGCGCGCAGTTGAACTCCGCCCCGAAGCGAACCTTGTCGCCGAAGATGCGCCGGTGCTCCTCGCAATCCTCCGGCGCTGCATGCACGAATGAGATCTCCGCGTGCGGCAGTGCGGCTCCGGCCAGCCAGCTTCCCATGACCTGGATACCGGCGAACACGCTTTCCGCCAGATGGCGGCTTGCGCCCGGCACTGTGCTATCCCAGCGGTACTCCGCCATGCCGCCCTCCACCCGCAAGGCCGACCGCCCCAGGTCATGGGCCAACCCCTCAAAACGCAGGGTCTGCTGCAAGGCCTGTCCGAAATCGCGGCAGCTCAACAGGATGAGTCCGTACACATTGTAGGCGCCGAGTTTCACGCACTCGCCGACATGCAGGCCGAAATGCGGGTCCTGCGCCAGTGCGGCACCCGCGTCGAGCAGGCGGACATAGGCATCGACCGTGAGCGTCTCGGGAAGCGGCGTCAGCGACGGAAGCCCACACGCACGCGCGAGCGCATCCGCAGGCACACCGCGCACGACGGCTGCCTCCAGCAAAGGCTGCAGGTATGGGCCGGCGACGATGCCGGCACGTTGATCAATCGCGCTATGGGGGGCTGTTGGCATGTTCGGACAATTCACGTGGCATGAATGCGCAATACAAGAAGGACTCCAATCAATAAGCTGCTGCCAAAGTATAAACAAAAGGAGCAGCAGGATGAGACGATGGAATGGTTGGGGCGACGACACGATCGAGTTCGCCCTGCATGACGATGCGCTGCAATTCCTCCGCGAGCGTATCGGTCCCGGGAGCATTCCGGATGACGCGATCTTCGAGGAGGTTTGCCGCGGACTGCCGCCGAGCCGGCTCAAGCACCATCGCCTGATCGAGACGTCGCCACAGGTGCGGGTGCGCAACGGCCTCGGCCAGAGCATGCAGGACTGGCTGCGCATGCGCTACGGCGTGCCGGGCCAGTTGCCCGACGGCGTTGCGTTTCCGGAAAGCAGCGAGCAGGTGCGTGAGCTGCTGGAGTATGCCGCGCGGCATGATGTCGCCGTGATTCCCTACGGGGGCGGAACCAGCGTCGTCGGCCACCTGAGCGCGCCGCCGGGTGCACGGCCCGTCCTGACCGTCAACCTTTCCCGGTTGTCCCGACTGCTGGACCTCGACCGGGACGCGCAACTGGCCACTTTCGGCGCTGGCGTTGCAGGTCCCGACCTGGAAGCGCAACTGCGCGCCCACGGCTATACCCTCGGACATTTTCCGCAATCCTTCGAATATTCGACACTTGGGGGCTGGGTGGTCACGCGGTCCTCGGGCCAGCAGTCGCTGCGTTATGGCCGCATCGAACAGCTCTTTGCCGGCGGGAGGATGGAAACGCCGCGCGGCACATTGCGCATCCCGACCTTTCCCGCATCCGCTGCCGGCACCGACCTGAGGGAGATCGTCCTCGGATCCGAGGGGCGGCTCGGCATCCTGACGGAAGCCGCCGTGCGGATTTCGCGCCTGCCGGAATCCGAATCCTTCCATGCGGTTTTCTTCCCGTGCTGGGCGGATGCGGAAAACGCCTTGCGCAACATCGCGCAGTCACGCCTTCCGCTCTCCATGCTGCGTCTGTCGAATCCGGTTGAAACACTGACGACCCTGCGTCTGGCCGGGCACAAGGCGCTGATCGGCGTACTCGAACGTTACCTTGGGTGGCGAGGTTGCGGAGAAGAAAAATGCCTGCTGCTGCTTGGGGCCAGCGGCGATGCAACGGCAGTGAAGCACGCGCTTGCCGGTGCCTTCCGGATTGCACGTCATCATCGAGGCGTGCATGCGGGCGAAGCGATTGGTCGCAAATGGAAAGCGAATCGATTCCGCAATGTCTACCTGCGCAACTCGCTTTGGAGCCAGGGGTATGCGGTTGACACGGTGGAGACCGCGGTGGAATGGCCAAAGGTGCGGAGCACCATGTGCGCGGTGGAACAGGCTGCAGCACGGGCGCTGGATGCCGAGGGTGAACGCGTTCATGCCTATACCCATCTTTCGCACGTCTACGCGCAAGGCGCGAGCGTCTACTCCACCTTCGCCTACCGCCTGGCTGGCGACTTCGACAAGGACCTGGCCCGCTGGCGCAGGCTCAAGGCCGCGGTCAGCGAAGCCATCGTCACCTCCGGTGGCACCATCAGCCACCAGCACGGCGTAGGGGCCGACCACGCGCCTTATCTTCCGGCAGAGAAAGGCGAACTCGGCCTGGGTGCGATGCGGCAGTTGTTCCATCATTTCGATCCACAAGGGCTGATGAACCCCGGAAAGCTGATCGACGCAAACGATGAGGAGGACGCCTGCCATGTGGCTCGAAAACTCGCGTGAAACGTTGCCGGCCGAGCTCTGCGCGTGCGAATGGGATGTCCTCGTCATCGGCGGTGGCATCACGGGCGCCGGCATCCTGCTCGAAGCCGCTCGCCAGGGACTGAAGGCTCTGCTCGTCGAACAGCGCGATTTCGCCTGGGGCACTTCCAGTCGTTCCTCCAAGCTGGTGCATGGCGGGCTGCGCTACATCAAGGAAGGCAAGCTGTTCCTGACCCGCGACTCGGTGCGCGAACGCCAGAACCTGCTGAAAGAGGTGCCCGGCCTGGTTGAGACGCAGGGATTCGCATTCGCCGATTATCAGGGGCGGAAGCCCGGGCGCCGCGTATTTTCCGCCGGCCTCGCGCTGTACGACCTAATGGCCGGGAAACGGACACGGCATTACCATGCGCCGGACGAGTTCCTCATGCTCGCCCCGCACATCCGGCGCGACGGACTGAACGGCGGCATGTGCTACGCCGACGCCAAGACCGATGACGCCCGCCTCGTCCTCCGCGTGCTGCAGGAAGCCGTGGACGCCGGTGCGACGGCGGTCAACTACCTCGCCGTCACCCGACTGCAGCGCGAAGTCGGACGTATCACTGGCATCGCCCTGCGTGACGAGCATATCGGCGCGACCATGACCGTGAAGGCACGCGCCGTCATCAACGCGACAGGCGCATGGGCAGATGCCTTGCGTAATGTCTCCGGCAAGCGGCAGAAATTGCGCCCCCTGCGCGGCAGCCACCTCGTCCTGCCTGCATGGCGCCTGCCGGTTGCCCAAGCAGTCAGTCTCATGCATCCGCTCGACGGCAGGCCGGTGTTTGTGTTTCCCTGGGAAGGCGCAACACTGGTGGGAACGACCGACGTCGACCACGGCGACAGCCTGCGGCAGGAGGCGGCCATTACGCCGGAGGAATTCTCCTACCTGATGATGGCCGTCGAATTCCAATTTCCGGAGCTCGCCATCCGCCCTGACGACGTTATCGCGACCTATGCCGGCGTTCGTCCGGTGATCGACACCGGCAAGGCCGATCCGTCCAGGGAAGGCCGCGACCACGCCGTGTGGCTGGAAGACGGCCTGCTTACGGTAACCGGCGGCAAGCTGACCACCTTCCGGCTGATCGCGCGCGACGCCATGCAACACGCGCAAAGCCTCTTGCCGGGATGGCGGCCTGACCTGACGCTCAAACCGGTCTTCTCGCCGTCGCCGCCGCTGCCTCGCCACGCTGTATTAACCACCTTGCAACAACGCCGGCTGGAAGGTCGTTACGGACGTCACGCTTCTACCGTGATCGCTTGCGCCCGTCAGGACGAGCTCGTGCAGATCCCCGGCACCGAAACCTTGTGGGCCGAACTGCGCTGGGCAGCGCGTACGGAAGCCGTGCTTCACCTCGAGGACCTGCTGCTGCGCCGCACGCGCGTCGGCCTCCTCCTGCGCGACGGCGGCACGGCGCATATGGAGCGCATACGCGGCATCTGCCAGCCGGAACTCGGATGGAGCGACGAGCGCTGGCATGCCGAACACGGCGACTATCTGGCAAGATGGCAAAGGCATTACGGGCTGCCGCCGCAGCATCTCCTGCCCGACTGGCGCAAGGCGCGTCCGTTGCCCGGCGCCCGGCGCCGCTGACAAGAGGAGCAGACATGTCATCCGACTACCTTCTGGCCATCGACAACGGCACGCAGAGCGTGCGCGCGATCCTGTTCGACCTCCAGGGCCATATCGTCGCGAAGTCACAGGTGCAGCTCGATGCCTACTTCTCCGATCAGCCCGGCTGGGCGGAGCACGGCGCTGAGGAATACTGGCAAGCCCTGTGTACCGCGTGCAAGCGCCTGTGGGCGCAATCGAATGTACCGCCACCGGCCGTCCGTGGTGTCGCGGTCACGACGCAGCGCGGAACCGTGATCAACCTCGACAGGCAGGGCAAGCCGCTGCGCCCGGCCATCGTTTGGCTGGACCAGCGGCGCACAAGCCAGGTGCCGAAGATCAATCCGCTGTGGCGCGCGGCGTTCAAACTGGCACGCGTGGAGAACACCGTCGATTTCTTCCTGGGCGAGGCCGAGGCGAACTGGATCAGGGCCCACCAGCCGGAGGTCTGGGACCGCACGCACAAGTACCTGCTCCTGTCCGGATACCTGAACTACCGGCTGGGCGGCGAATTCGTCGACTCCATCGGATCCCAGGTCGCCTACATCCCCTTCGACTACAAAGGGCTGCGCTGGGCGCCGTCGTGGGACTGGAAATGGCAGGCGCTCCAGATCGACAAGCACATGCTGCCCGACCTCGTCCCGCCCGGAACGGTGATGGGCAAAGTGACCGCTGCGGCCTCCGAAGAGACCGGCATCCCGACGGGCACGCCCCTCATTGCCGCGGCTGCCGACAAGGCGTGCGAGGTGATCGGCGCCGGTTGCCTGGAGCCGCATATCGGCTGCCTCAGCTACGGAACGACGGCGACCATCAACACGACGAGCCGGAAGTATGTTGAGGTCACGCCTTTCATCCCGCCCTATCCTGCCGCGGTGCCGGGCGCGTACAGCACGGAAGTCCAGATCTTTCGCGGCTATTGGATGGTGAACTGGTTCAAGGAACAGTTCGGCCTGCATGAGAAGATGCGCGCCGCCGAGGAAGGCGTCGCACCGGAGGAGCTGTTCGACGATCTGGTGAACGCGGTGCCACCCGGCGCCATGGGACTGATGCTCCAGCCTTACTGGACACCGGGAATCAAGCAGCCGGGACCGGAAGCCAAGGGGGCGGTGATCGGTTTCGGGGACGTCCACAACCGCGCGCACCTTTATCGGGCCATCCTGGAAGGACTTGCGTATGCGCTGCGCGAAGGGAAGGAAAAAATAGAAAAGCGCAGCGGCGTGCCGATCACTTCATTGCGCGTCTCCGGAGGCGGGTCGCAGAGCGACGCCGCGATGCAGCTGACCGCCGATATCTTCGGCCTGCCGACCGCGCGGCCGCATGTGTACGAAACTTCCGGACTGGGCGCCGCAATCAACGCCGCGGTCGGGCTCAAGCTGCACGGCGATTTCGACTCGGCCATCGGATCGATGACGCGGGTCGGCAAGGTCTTCGAGCCGAAGCCGAGCCACCGGCAGACCTATGATGCGCTCTACTCGCGTGTGTACAAGAAGATGTATTCGAGGTTGGGACCGCTTTATCAGCAGATCCAGGAAATCACCGGTTATCCGAAGCTTTCCTAGTTGCCGCGATACGTCATGTCTTTCGGCTGCTGGACATCCCCTGGCGCCGGTGGCGCCGCGGGTCGTGCGCCAAACAGCCGATCCCAGAACCCGCGCAACGGATCGACCCCGACGGATTGCACGGCATTCTCGCGGGTGTATTCCTCATAGACCCAGTCGCCGTCCACCTGCACGAGTCCCGCGGGAACACTGCGCTGCACCGGCCCCTTGCCCTTCAGCGCCGTACGCATGTAGTCGATCCAGATCGGCAAGGCAACCGTGCCGCCGTACTCCCGGCCGCCCAGCGAACGCGGCTTGTCGTAACCCATCCAGGCGACCGCGACGATATCGCCGCCATAGCCCGCAAACCAGCCGTCCAGGGAATCGTTGGTCGTGCCGGTCTTGCCTGCCAAATCACGGCGGCCGAGCCGCTGGCTTGCCGCGTAGCCTGTGCCGGAATTCACGACATCACGCAACATGCTGTCGACCAGCCAGGCATTGCGCGCATCCAGCACGCGCGCATTTTCATCCCCGGCAATGGCAGGCTTGTTTTCGAGCAGTACGTTTCCGCGCGCGTCGATTACCTTGTGGATCAAATACGGCGCGACCTGGAAGCCGCCGTTGGCAAACACGGCATAGGCGCCGGCCATCTGCAGCGGCGTTACCGCCCCGGTACCCAGCGTCATGGTCAGGTTGGACGGATGCTTGTCTGCATCGAAGCCGAAGCGGGACAGGTGCTGCAAGGCGAACGGCGGCGTGATGGTCTGCAGGATGCGGATGGACACCAGGTTCTTCGACCGCTTCAGGCCGGTGCGCATGGAAACCGGTCCGTCGTAAATGCCGTCGTCGTTCTGCGGATTCCACGCCGGGCCGCCGGCTTCGGCAAGGCTGACATCGAGCGGGGCATCGTTCACTGTGGTCGCCGGCGAAAAACCCTTTTCCAGTGCCGCCGAGTAGATGAACGGCTTGATGCTGGAGCCGGGCTGCCGCCAGGCCTGCGTCACGTGGTCGAACTGGTTGAGGTTGAAATCGAATCCCCCGACCATGGCACGGAACGAGCCGTCGTTGGCGTTGATCGAAACGAAGGCCGCGGAGACTTCGGGGAGCTGCGTAATCCACCAGCGCTTCTTGGCATCCTTCGCGACACGGATGACGGTACCGGGCCGGATCCGGTTCTTGCCTTTCCCGGTCAACGCCGAAGCCGCAAATTTCAGGCCCTCGCCCGTGATTTCCGCCACCTCGCCGGACATCAGCTCGGCGCGCACCGCCTTGGAAGAGGCGGAGAGCACGACCGCCGCTCGCATGTCGTCGCTGTCGGGGTGCTTGGCCAGGATCTCGTCGATCGCCTGCTCGCGGTCTTCCGCATCCGCCGGCAGGTCGATGTAATCTTCCGGTCCACGGTAGCCGTGCCGGCGGTCATAGTCGAGCACGCCTTTGCGCACCGCCTCGTAGGCGGCGTCCTGGTCTGTGCTGCTGAGCGTGGTGTACACACTGTAGCCGTGCGTGTAGACATCGTCCTTGTACTTGTCGAACATGTACTGGCGCACGATCTCCGCGGCATGTTCGGCATGCGTCTGCATCAGGTAGCCCTTGCTGCGCACCTGCAGTTTTTCCTTCGCTGCCTGTTCGTACTGCGCAGGCGTGATGTGTCCCAGCTCACGCATGCGCTTGAGGATGTATTGCTGGCGCTGTTTCGCGCGGGTCGGATTGACGACCGGATTGGCGGTCGATGGCGCTTTCGGCAGTCCGGCCAGCATCGCTGCCTCCGCGATCGAGAGTTCGCCGACTTCCTTGCCAAAATAAATGCGCGCAGCGCTACCAAAGCCGTATGCCCGTTCGCCCAGGTAGATCTGGTTCATGTACAGCTCGAGGATCTGGTCCTTGGTCAGTTTTTCCTCGATCCGGTACGCGAGCACGATCTCCTGGATCTTGCGCGAATATTCCTTCTTCCTGCTCAGGTAAAAATTGCGCGCTACCTGCATGGTAATGGTCGATGCGCCCTGGGACCGGCTGGCCCCGATGTTCATGAGGAAGGCACGCGCGATGCCGGTGTAGTCCACGCCGCCATGCTCGTAGAAGTTCGCATCCTCGATGGCGAGCACCGCGTCTTTCATCACCTTCGGCATGTCCGCGACGCGCACGAAATCCCGGCGCTCCTCGCCGAACTCGCCGATCAGCACCTGATCGGCGGTGTAGACACGCAGGGGAATCTTTGGACGGTAATCGGTCAGGGCGTCGAGTGACGGCAGGTTGGGCAGGACGATGAGGGCGACATAGCCGGCAAGCAGCACGCTCCCGGCGGCGCCAGCGGCGGCAAGGACAAACAGCAATTGCAGGAGGCGGGTCTTCAACGACCCCTTCCACCAGCGTGAAGACTTCTTACCGGCGGATGATTTTCGCGCCACTCCGTACTCCCTTCGGCGTATGTGCAACTTACAACTTTAACAGGCCTCGCCCATGCAAGGCCGTAAGAAGATGTAACACATGCCGTCAAGGCGGCCCCGGACTGGCAAGGATGGCCGGCTTGAACGCCGGCCGGAGGGAATTAGTGGAGTTGCTGCTTGAGGGACGAGATGGCTTTGCGCGCCTGGCGTACCGCATTCTGGACCTGCATGTCCACATAGTCGGCTTGCGCGCAGGATTGCATCGCCCGGTCGCCGATCTTTTCCAGCTTGCTCACACATTGCCGGATCTGTTCATCGCCCTGGCCCTGTTCCGCCACCTGGATGGCATGGTCTGCCTCCTGCTCCAGTTCGCTCAGGCAAGTACGCAGGCGGTCAGGGACGTCGGCGCTCATTTCGCACATCTGGGCGGCGGCGTCGATGCATTGTTCCACCTGGGAAAATCGGTCTCTGAGCTGGTTCATTTGCATGGGTGCTCCTTTCCATTGTGTTACGTGGATGCGGTTTGGTAAGCGGAGGGGGCATTGGTTCCCGGCCTTGCGGATCCGCGTAATTTGTACAAGATGGGGTGTAAAGACGCCCATGCGGATGCGCCACGCAGCCCTGGTTCTCGGTGCGAACTGCATGGCAGGCATCTTGCTGGCTCCATTGACCGTGACATGGAGTGCGAGCGACATGTTTTCGTACCGCCAGCCGTTCCGTGACCGCCGCGATGCCGGCCGGAAGCTTGCCGCGGCCCTGCAATACCTGAAGCAATCCGATCCCGTCATCCTCGCCCTGCCGCGGGGGGGCGTCCCGGTGGCATTCGAAGTCGCGCAATTGCTCCATGCCCGTCTCGATGTCTTCCTGGTTCGCAAGATTGGCGCGCCGGGCTTCGCGGAGCTGGGACTCGGTGCCATTGCCGAAGGCCGGGAACACTACTGCGTAATTAACCATGACCTCGCACAGCGTACCCGGGCGTCCGAGCAGTACCTGGAGGAAGAAAAGCAGCGGCAACTGACCGAAATGGCCCGGCGGCGGGAACGTTATCGCTGCGGCCGCGACCTGGTCGACCTGCAGGATCGGACGGTCGTCGTGGTGGACGATGGCATGGCCACAGGCGGCACGATGAAAGTGGCCCTCCAGGCGATTGCTGCCGCGAAGCCGGGACGCCTGCTCTTCGCCGTCCCGGTCGCGCCGAATCAAACCCTCGCCGAACTGTGCGACCTTGCCGACGACGCCGTTTGCCTGCTTTCTCCCGAGGATTTCCGCGCCGTCAGCCAGTACTACGGGAACTTCGACCAGACCAGCGACGAGGAAGTGATCGAGCTCCTGCAGGCGGCAACGTCATTCCACCACCCTAACCATACAAAGGAGTACAGCATGGAATCGATATCCGAAGTGATGACCCGCGACGTGACTGTCGTTTCGCCCCAGGACACTATCCAGCGCGCGGCACAGCTGATGCGCGACCTGAACGTCGGCGCGCTGCCGGTATGCGACGGTCAGAAACTGCAGGGCATGATCACCGACCGGGATATCACGATCCGTGCGACCGCAGGCGGCCAGTCGCCCGACCAGGTGCGCGTGCAGGAAGTGATGACGGACGACATCATGTGGTGCTACGAGGACCAGACGGTGGGAGAAGTGCTGCAGCATATGGGCGATTCGCAGATCCGGCGTATCCCTGTAGTCAGCCGCGACAAGGACCTGGTCGGCATGGTGTCCCTCGGCGATATCGCAACCCGCCACGCCGCCGATACGGACGATACGCTGGAGGAAATCTCCAAGCCATCCGAGCCGGGACGCCAGAGCGCGGACGAGGTGCGCTTGCACCGTCCGTCATCCGACCAGGCCGGCGGCCAGTTCTGACGCAGGGCGAGTACCATGGGCGAACGGCAATGACCGCACGCGCCCATGGATGACCAACGCACCTCCTCACTTCCGCAGCAGGCGTTCCTGCCGGGCGAGGCCCGCCGCGTCGCATTTGCCTTCGCGACCTTTTTCCTGCTGCTCTGCAGCTATTACATCCTCCGCCCGGTTCGTGACGAAATGGCGGTGCGGTTCGGCGCGGACAAACTGCAATGGCTGTTCAGCGCGACCTTCGCTTTCACGCTGCTGGTCGTGCCGCTGTTCGGCTCCGTCGTGCGCGCATTGCGCCGGGACCGGGTACTGCCCTTAGTGTATGGCTTCCTCGTGCTCAATCTCCTGCTTTTCCAGGCCGCATTTGCGGCTGGGGCCGGAGCCACCGCAGCGGCCGTATTTTTCGTCTGGCTCAGCGTGTTCAATCTCTTTGTGGTCTCGCTGTTCTGGAGCCGCATGGGCGACTGTTTTTCCACGGCGGAATCGCACCGCCTGTATGGCTACATTGCAGCTGGCGGCACTTGCGGCGCGTTGGCCGGGCCCGCGGCGACGGCGGTCCTTGCACGGCATCTCGAGACGGCGCACCTGATGGGAATTTCCGCCTTCCTGCTTCTCATTTCCATCGCCTGCGTGCTGGCCGTGCCGAGGACCGGTTCGGGAACGGCAGAGCGTCCGGCGGGCGGGTCCATCCTTGCAGGCATTCCACTGGTGATGAAGCGGCCTGACCTGCACCGTATCGCACTGCTCGTGCTGTGCTACACGACGGTGTCCACCGTTCTCTACATCGAGATGGTTCGCCTGGTCGGCCTTGAATTTGCGTCTTCCGGGGAGCGCACCAGCTTCTTCGCCCGCGTCGATCTCGCCGTGAATACGGGCGCTTTGGTCCTGCAGCTACTCGGTACACGGAAGCTTGTCGGCCGCTTCGGATTGCGCATCGCCCTCCCGCTCGTGCCCGCGATCCTGGCAGCGGCGTCTGGCCTGCTCGGCGCATGGCGCGGTCTTGCTGGTGTGGCGGCGATGCAGGTGGTCCACCGCGCGGGGGAATATGCGGTCGGGAAACCGGGCCGGGAAATGATCTATACGACACTCGATGCGGAAAGCCGCTACAAGGCAAAAAACTTCATCGATACTGCGGTATACCGTGCTGGCGACGCGGGCAGTGCATGGGTCATCTCTGGACTGCGCGGGCTCGGCCTGGATGCATTCCTGTTCGCCGCCCTTCCCGCCGCGCTGCTATGGGCGGTGACGGCATACTCACTAGGAGACAGGCATGACAGGCATCAATCGACGTGAGGCCATGGGACTGCTGGCGGCGGCAGCGACCGGTTTCTGCGGCATCGCCCACGCGGTGCCTGCCGGCCCCGGCGCACCCGTGCTGCATGTGCGGCGCGTACCGTCGACCGGCGAAGAGCTCCCCGTCATCGGCCTGGGCACCTGGCAGACCTTTGACGTCGGGCACGGACAGGCGGAACGGGCCCCGCTCGCGGAAGTGTTGTCCGCGTTCACTGCGCTGGGTGGCCGGCTGATCGATTCCTCGCCCATGTATGGCCGTTCCGAAGAGGTCGCGGGAGATCTGGCTGCCCAGCTCGGCTTGCGCGACAAGCTGTTCGTCGCCACGAAGGTCTGGACGCAGGGCAGGAACGCCGGCATCCGCCAGATGGAAGACTCCATGCGGAAACTGCGTGCCCGCCCGATCGACCTCATGCAGGTGCACAACCTGCTCGATGTGCAGACACACCTCGCCACCCTGCGCGACTGGAAAAAGCAGGGTCTCGTGCGCTATATAGGAATCACGCATTACACCGCGGGAAGCCATGCGGAAGTCGCCCGCGTCCTGCAGTCGGAAACGGTCGACTTCGCGCAGATCAACTACTCCGTCGGTGAACGTGAGGCGGAACAGCGCTTGCTGCCGCTGGCGCAGGAGCGCGGCGTCGCCGTGATCGCGAACCGGCCTTTCGCGGGTGGCGAGGTCATCCGCCGCTTGCGCGACCGCCCTCTCCCCCCGTGGGCCGCGGAAATCGATTGCTCCAGCTGGGCACAGATACTGCTCAAATTCGTCATCGCCCATCCAGCCATTACCTGCGCCATTCCCGCCACCTCGAAGCTCACGCATTTGCAGGACAACATGCGGGCGGGTACGGGGCGGCTGCCGGACGGCAAGCTGCGCGACACGATTGCCCGCTCTATTTGAGACAGGTACGGTGTTTGCTGTGTTTGTCATCCGACCACGAACTGAAATGAAGGAGGATGCCATGATGAATTCCCTCAGGAATACCCTGTCCAGTACCCTGTCTCCTACCATCACCAACATGATCCGCATGGATCACACTGCCGTCCTGGAAACCTTTCATCAATACGAGATCGATAACAGCCCTGCGACGAAGAAAGCGCTGGTGAACACCGCTTGCATCGCTCTGGAAATCCATGCCCAGCTGGAAGAAGAAATTTTCTATCCAGCCATGCGCGTCGTATCCACCGACAAATCCGTGCTCGAGAAAAGCGTTCCGGAACACAATGAGATGCGTCGACTGATCGCCCAGCTGCGTTCGATGGATGCAAACAACCCGCTGTTCGACCGGACGTTCATGGACCTGATGCGTAATGTACTGCATCATGTAGCCGATGAAGAAACGACCCTGCTGCCGGAAGCGGAACGGCTGCTCGGCTCCCGCCTGTCCGAACTCGGTGCCGACATGACAAAGCGCCGTTTGCAACTCACTGCCCCGCGCGCCGGCGAACTGGCATCCAACACAATGCGCAGCTTCCCGACCAGTTCGATGCTGGTCGCTGCCGGGGCAGTGCTCGCCGGCACCTACCTCGCCAAGCGCGCATTTGAAGGCCAGGGATATTCGCGGGGCCGCTGACGCATGACCACGGCCGGCAGCTACGGGGAGCGCCTGGCAGAGCGAGGACGCATGGAGATGACAAGGATGCGCAGGGCCGGCATGCTGAAAACGCTCAAGGACGCGTTCAATGAATTCCTTGACGACGACATGACCACCTATGCGTCCGCGCTTGCCTACCAGGTATTTTTTTCAATCTTCCCGTTCATTATTTTCCTGATTGCCCTACTGGGCTTCCTCCGGATGGAGGAATTCTTCGACTGGCTGCGGCAGCATTCCCAGATGATGCTGCCGCCGCAAGCATCCGAGCAGGTGAACAAGGTGATCGCCGATTTGCAAAAAGAGCAAGGCGGGCTGCTTTCCTTCGGCGTCATTGTCGCGCTTTGGTCGGCGTCGGCCGCGGTCCGGGCGACCATGAACGCGCTCAACGTGGCCTACGACGTCCGGGAAACCCGCTCGGCCTGGAAGCTGTATCCATTGTCACTGCTTTACACGATCGGCCTGGCGGCCATGATGATCGCCGCCGCCGCCCTGCTTACCGTGGGCCCCCAGGCGGTGCAGTGGGTGGCGCAGCAGGTCGGGCTGGAACTGATCTTCGTGACGCTCTGGGCATGGCTGCGCTGGCCGGTCGCCCTGCTGATCCTGACGCTGGCCGTCGCGATCATCTATTACGTCGCGCCGAACGTGAAGCAGAAGTTCCGGTTCATCTCTCCCGGTGCGTTGCTCGCCGTAGGCGTGTGGGTGGCGGCCTCGCTCGGCTTCAAGCTCTATGTAACCAGCTTCGCCGATTACAACGCGACCTATGGCAGCATCGGCGCGATTATCGTATTGCTGCTGTACTTTTTCCTTTCCTCGGCGGTCCTGCTGTTCGGTGCGGAAATCAACGCGTCGATCGAGAAAAAAGCACGGGGAGATGGGGCGGCGGCCTAGCCGTGCTGACATTCCGGGAAGCAAGGCGTGCGACAATAGCGCGTTCGTCACCTGCGCTTTCCGTCTCCCATGCATTTCCACGCGTTCGACCTGCTCAAGGCGATTGCCTGCAACCTGATCGTCCTGCACCACCTTGCCTATTACGGTCCCATGGCGGATGTGGCCTGGCCGCTCCTGCCCGGCGTCTTTGAATGGCTGGGATCCGATGCCCGCATCGGCGTGCATGCCTTCCTGGCAATGGGCGGCTTCCTGGCAGCGCGTTCGCTGTCGAATCGCCAAGCGGCCGTGCTAGCGCCGGTCGACGCGGTCGTGCGGCGTTTCGTCAAGCTTGCACCGCCCTTTATGGTCGCGATGCTGGTCGCGGTGGCAGCCTCTGCGCTCGCCTCGCAGTGGATGACGCACGAGTCGATTTCAGCGATGCCCAGCCTGGGGCAACTGCTTGCGCATGCCGTCCTGCTGCACGGCGTTCTCGGTGTGGAGTCGATTTCCGCCGGCGCGTGGTACGTTGCCATCGATTTCCAGCTGTTCGTGCTGATGGCCCTTGTCCTGCATCTTTCGGCACGTCCACGGATGCCCGCCTGGCTTGCGCCCGCGGTGGTCGCCGTGTGTACGGCCGCATCGCTGCTGTACTTCAACCTGAATGCGTCCTGGGACGCGTGGGCGCCCTACTTCTTCGGCAGTTACGGACTTGGTGCGCTTGCGTGGTGGGCATCGGAACGAGCCCGCACATCCTCGCAGGCGGTCCTGCTGTCGGGACTGATCCTGCTGCTCGGCGGCCTCGCGCTCGACCTGGAATTCCGCAGCCGCATCCTGGTTGCGCTCGGCACCGCGCTGCTGCTGGTGCCGGCCTGTCGGGGAAGCATTCGCCTTCCCTTCCAGGACGCGCAAATCGTCGCCACCCTGGGACGCATTTCCTACGCGGTATTCCTGGTGCACTTCCCCGTCTGTCTCGTGGTCAACGCCGCGTTCACGCGCTTCGTGCCGGCCGTGCCCGAACTGCAGGCTTTGGGCGTGGTGACGGCCTGGCTGGCGAGTATTGCCGCCGGGGCTGCATTTCATCGCTGGGTCGAACAGCCGCTGGCGACGGTGGGCGCGCCCTCCCGCAAGCAGGCAACACCCCTCTGAAGCGGCCGCGCTGCGGCGGCCGGTTTTTCTTTAATGCGCGACGCCGTGCGTTGCGAGCGCCAGTTCCTTGTCTGACTTGCCAATGTGGTTGATCAGCCAGTCACGCAGGAAGTGGAGCACCTGGATCGACAGGGTCGCCGCACCGCTCTGGAATTTTTTCTGGAGTTCGAGGACTTGCAGGAGCAGCTTTTCATGCTCGGCCTTGTGCTCTTCGAGTCCGGGATAGCCCATCTTGCGCATCAGGTCTTCTTCACGGCGGAAATGCTCCTGCGTGTACGTGATCAGGTTATGGAGCACTTTGTCCAGCACGTCCTTGCCCTTTCCCTCCGACATAAGTGCGTGAAGCCGGTTCACCATGTCGATGAGTTTCTGGTGATCGCCATCGATAAAGCTGTTGCCCACGGCGAGTTCGTTTGACCATGTGAGGTATGTCATTTGTTCTGCTCCCAGAGTGATTGTCGAAGTGGCGCTGCGTGATGCCGGACCTTGCGTCGGCAGGACTTCCGACGACACCGCTTTGCACCTTCGTTGCGGCGTCGTCTCTCGGCGGGGATGGGGCCGGGAGTGTTGATCCAGGCAGGACTACTTGTCCTGAATCAAGGTGAGACAGGAGCCCAAGCAATGAATGTGCCACCCGGAAACGCCGCTAAAATCTTAATTTGGATCAAGTTTAAGACGGCGTCCGTCCATCCATTCCTGCAAATAAGAGAATGCAATTCCTGCAATTCGGAAAGCGTGCAGAATCGAACAGCGCCATCCCGACTTGAAATACCTGCGGCGTCATGCAAAGGCCCTTACGCCGGAGTCCGATGCGACTATGCTGGAACACTGAAAGGAGACTGCATGCGCACTCTCACCTTGGGAAACGACGAATCTGTCCCGATCCTCGGCCAAGGCACCTGGTGCATGGCGGAAAAGCCCCGCGTTCGCCGCGCCGAAATCGATGCCCTGCGACACGGGCTGGATCTCGGCATGGCCTTGATCGACACCGCCGAGATGTACGCCGACGGCGCGTCCGAAGAACTTGTCGGCGAAGCCATCGCCGGCCGGCGCGACGAAGTTTTCCTGGTGAGCAAAGTACTCCCCCAGAACGCCAGCCGGCGCGGCACTGTCGCGGCTTGCGAGCGCAGCCTGCAGCGCCTGCGCACCGACCGGCTCGACCTCTACCTCCTTCATTGGCGAGGCAGCGTGCCGCTCGAGGAGACGCTGGAAGCGTTGGCGGCGCTCAAGCGCGACGGCAAGATCCGGCATTGGGGCGTGAGCAATTTTGACGTCGAGGATATGCGGGAACTGGAGGCGCTGGCCGGCAGCGACGAGGTCGCGGTGAACCAGGTCCTCTATAACCTCACGCGCCGCGGCATCGAATTCGACCTGCTTCCCTGGTGCAGGGAGCGTGGCATCGCCGTCATGGCGTATTCCCCGATCGAACGAGGCCGCGTGCTGGGCCACCCCGTGCTGCGGCAGGTCGCGTCCCGGTACGACGCTACCCCGGCCCAGGTCGCGCTTTCATGGGTATTACGGGAACAAGGCGTGATTGCGATCCCGAAGGCCGGAAAAGCAGTGCACGTGGAGGAAAACCGGGATGCGCTCGACCTGGTGCTGACACCGGCCGACCTGGCCGAACTCGACCGGGCATTCCGTCCACCAACCGCGCCGCAACCGCTGGAAATGATCTGACGCTGCCGGCGTCACTGGAACATTGCATCGACCATCGAGTAGCCACGCATGAAACCGGCTTCGACCGCGGCCTCTTCCGTAGGAAAATCCCTGTCGTCACCGGATTCGGCAGTCAGTTCAGCCTCGGATGAGGAATCGTCTCCCGGCTGCGTCACGCGCACGGTATAGTCCCAGGCCTTGCCCCGTTCGTCCTTCGGAAGTGCCGTCACATGCACCTCCATGCCCTTGTACGCTTCGGTGTGCCAGTCCTGGTCCTGTTGCATTTCACGCCTCCCTGTGCCGTGCGAATTCAACGAAAAATCCTAGGCTGCCCGGATTACTCATCGCATCCGGGTTTGCTACCTCATCGACCCGCATGCCCAGCAAAAGTTTCTTGACCGGCAGTTCCATCTTCTTGCCTGTCAGCGTGCGTGGGATCTCCGCCACCGCGAACACTTCGTTCGGCACATGCCGTGCGGACAGCGCCGTGCGGATACCATCGGCAATCTGCGCCTTCAGCGCGTCGTCGAGCGCCACGCCCGGCCGCAGGACTACGAACAACGGCATGTAGGATTCCCGTCCGAGGTATTCCAGGTCGACCACCAGGCTGTCGAGAATTTCCGGCATTGCTTCGACAACGCGGTAGATTTCGCTCGTGCCCATGCGGATGCCGTGACGGTTGATGGTGGTATCGGAGCGTCCGTAGATGATGGCACCGCCGCGCGGCGTGATGCGCAGCCAGTCGCCATGCCGCCACCAGCCGGGATACATGTCGAAGTAGCTGTCGTGGTAGCGCAGCCCCTGGGGATCGTTCCAGAAGTACAGCGGCATCGAGGGCATGGGCTTCGTCACGACGAGTTCGCCGACCTCGTCGTCGAGCGGACGGCCGGCCTCGTCCATGGCGTACACCGCAATGCCAAGGCAACGGCACTGCATTTCTCCCGCGTAAAGGGGAAGGATCGGGCAGGCGCCGACGAAGGCCGCGGCGATATCGGTGCCGCCGCTGATCGACGCGAGCAGGATATCCGGTCCGAGCTGCTCGTAGATCCACGTGAATGCTTCCGCAGGCAGCGGCGAGCCGGTCGAACCGACCGTATGCAGGCGATCCAGCTTCGCCAGCTTGCGCGGTTCGATCCCCGCTTTCATGCAGTTGGCGAAATACGCGGCGCCGGCGCCGAATACGGTGAGGTCCGCTTCTTCTGCAAATTTCCAGAGCATGCCGAGGTCGGGGTAACCGGGATTGCCGTCGACAATCGCGATTGTGGCGCCCAGCAGCAGGCCGGTCACCTGCGAATTCCACATGATCCATCCGGTCGTCGAATACCACATGAACCTGTCCTGCTCCCCGAGTCCGGTTTGCAGACCGTGTCCTTTCAGGCTCTCGATCAGCACGCCTCCCTGGCCGTGCACGATCGGTTTCGGCATGCCCGTCGTCCCGGATGAATACACGACCCACAGCGGATGATCGAACGGCAACTGTTCGAAGCGCATCGCGGTGTCATGCCGCAGCAGTTTCTGCCAGGTATGCGCCCCTTCCAACCGCGCATCCTTATCGAGGTAAGGCAGCAACACCACATGCTCGAGGCTGGGCAAGGCCTTGACCAGCCCCTGCACCACGTCCAACCGGTCGAAATCCTTGCCGCCGTAGCGATAGCCGTCGACAGCCAGCAGGACTTTCGGCGCGATCTGCCCGAAGCGGTCGAGCACGCTCGGCGTCCCCATGTCGGGCGAGCAGCTGGACCAGATCGCGCCAATGCTGGCACAGGCATAAAACGCCACCACGGTTTCGGGAATGTTCGGCAGATAGGAGACAACACGGTCGCCCGGCTGGACGCCCATGCCGCGCAACGCGTTGGCAACGGAAGCGACCTGCTGACGGAGCGCGTTCCATGACAGCTCGACCGTTGGCCGCAGTTCGGATTTGCCGATGACCGCTGGCCGTTCGCCGTCCGCTTCATTGCAATGGAAGCGGAAGACCTGCTCGGTGATGTTGATTCGGCTGCCTTCGAACCATTTCGCGCCGGGCATCTTCATCCCGTCCACAACCTGGGTATAGGGCGAACTGCTCCGGATATCGAAGTACTGCCAGATCGATTCCCAGAACGCCGGCAGTTCATCTACCGACCATTGCCACAGTGCGTCATAGCTATCGACATTGACGTTCTTCTCGCGAGCAAGCCAGCGCATGTAATCGTTCATGCGGCTCGCCGAAATGCGAGCAGGACTGGGCGTCCACAGGGGGCGTGGCGTGTCATTCATGCGTCTGTCTCCTTGAGTTTTCTTATTGGCGCGCCGGGCGCGCCTTCAATTTCTGACTGAAACGAACCGCAACCGCCAGCACGCCGGCAGCCCCGATCAGCATCACGTTCGACGTGCCAAGTCGACCGACCAGCATGCCGGCTATCCCCACGCCGACCGACTGGCCGAGGAAGAAACACGAGGCGAACGCCGACACGGCAGCCCCGCGCCGCTCCGGCGCCATCTGCGTCGCATTGATCTGCAACGTGTTGTGCAACATATAAAACCCGAGACCGGCGCCGAAACAACCGCCAATCGCCCACCACCAGACGGGAGCGAGTCCGGTCGCAAGCAGCGCGAGCGCGACGAACACGCCGCCCCACAGGGACAGGCCGACTTCGCCCAGCCGGCGCACCAGCGTGGCCGACGCCACCGCGAACACGAATCCGCCCAGACCGAACAGCATCACCAGCGCCCCGGAGGACGTCAGTGACATGCCGTAGGTGTGGTGCATGTGTGAGGCAATGAAGGCAAACGCGCCGTACAGGAACGCCCCCTCCAGAAAGACCGTGAGCAGCACCTTACGCGCCCAGGGCAGCGAGAGGATATGGCGAAACTCGCCGACCATGCGCGCAACCGAGGCGCCTTCCGCACGTCGCACGGTGCGCGCCCCCGCAGGCAATCGGCGATTCAGGGTAAACAGGGCGAGACTCACCGTCAGGAAGACAACCGTCACGAAGAAAAACGGCAAGCGCCAGTTCCCTGCATCCGCTGCCAGCCCGCCGATCAGGACGCCTGTTGCCAGTCCCAGAATCTGGCCGATCAGGAAACGCGCCAGCACCGGCTGGCGCTGGTGGTAAGGGATGACATCGCCGATCCACGCCATGGATAGCGGGATGATGGCGGCCGCGGTCGCACCGGCGGCCAGCCGTGCAGCCAGCAGGGGAACAAAGCCGGGCGCCAGCGCGCAGAACAGTGATGTGACGGCGCACGCAAGCGTGGCGAAGGCAACGACAAGATACTTGCCATAACGGTCGCCGACCGGTCCGAAGAACAGCTGGGAGAGTCCGTAGGCAATCGAGAACACCGTGATGACGTTGGAGGCATCACCCAGCGAAACGGAAAACTCCTGGGCCAGTTGGGGCAGCATCGGATCGGTAACGCGCAGCGAGATGCCGCTGCCGAAGGCCGCAAGCGACAACAGGGGCACGGAGAGCGACGGGATGCCCGTGACGCCGGACTGTTCTGGACTGGGATGGGTCATGACACCGAATGAGGCCTACGAGCCATTCATTCTAGTGTCAAACGAATTCCGGCGTATTCAGGTAGGGCAAAGTCGCGCCGCGCCGCTCCGCCGCCGCCTCCATCTCCTGCCGCGCCACGGTGCGCAGGTGTACTTCGTCCGGACCATCCGCGATACGCAGCACCCTTCCCCAGGTCCACAATTCCGCCAGCGGCGTGTCCGGGCTGAGGCCCATCGCGCCGAAGACCTGCATCGCGCGGTCGCAGATCGTCGTGTGCAGCCGCGGAACGATGGCCTTGATCATCGCGATTTCGCGCGCCGCCCCCTTGGAACCATACTGGTCGATCATCCACGCCGCCTTGAGAACCAGCAGGCGCGCCTGCTCGATCTCCAGGCGCGACAGCGCAATCCATTCCGCCACATTGGCGTGCTGGTGCAGGTAGCGGCCGAAGGTGCGGCGATCTGCCGCGCGTTCGCACATGAGCTCGAGCGCGAGTTCGGCCTGCCCGATCGAACGCATGCAATGATGGATGCGTCCCGGACCCAGGCGCGCCTGTGCGATGGCAAAGCCGGCGCCTTCCTCATGGATGAGATTGCCAAACGGAACGCGGACATCCCGGAACACCATTTCGCAATGCCCGCCGGGGAAGCTGTGATTCATCACCGGGATGTTACGCACGACCTTGAGGCCGGGCGTGTCGAAAGGCACGATTATCATGCTCTGTCGGCGATGCACTTCCGCATTCCCATCGGTCACGCCCATCACGATGGCGAAGCGGCAGAGCGGATGCGCGGCGCCGGAGATGAACCACTTGCGACCATTGATCACATACTCGTCACCGTCACGTCGAATCGACAGCTGGATATTGGTCGCATCGGACGAAGCGACGTCCGGCTCGCTCATCGCGAAGCAGGATCGGATGCTGCCGTTGAGCAGCGGCTTGAGCCAGCGTTCGCGCTGCGCTTCGCTGCCGAACATGTGCAGCAGCTCCATGTTGCCGGCGTCGGGTGCGCTGCAGTTGAAGGCCTCCGATGCCCAGTGCACGCGCCCCATGATTTCCGCGAGCGGCGCGTACTCGAGATTGGTGAGTCCCTGGCCGCCATGCTCCTTTTCGAGCGCGGGAAGGAACAGGTTCCACAGCCCCTCCGATTTCGCGATCGCCTTCAGGTCCTCCATGCACTGCGGATGCTGCAGGCCGTCGCCGATCTCCTCGCGCCAGAGTGGCAGGTTCGGCACCACATAGTTGTCCATGAAGTCCTGCAGCTGCCTCTTGAGCTGCTGGACGCGCGGCGAAAACTCGAAATCCATGGGTGCTTTCTGAAAAATGATGAAATCGACGGATCGTTGGAATGCGTTCCTGCGCACCAATCAATCTGCGGAAAATGGTAATTGGCCCCGAACAATCATTCAAATGAATGCTTCTCATCCGAAGTTATAAATTTGCTGCATGCGCTTCGAGCCACGCCCGCTTCGAAATTCTTGATCGATGTCAATAAAATTCGCGGTGCGAGTGGATTAAGCTTGCGCCGACAATAACCTTTGTGATCGATCCGGCATTCAAAAGATGTTGCGGTCCCGCCCCGATTCCATGACCAATCGACAAACAGCAGCGTCCCTGAGTGGCGCAGCACCGCAAACCCTGCCCGCCATGATCGACCAGCATGACCGCGAGTCGGGACAGACCACTCGCCTGCAGCAGCACACGCTGTTCGACGACATGCAGGCGCTGTTGACCGGCACGCTGCTCGTGTCCCTCGGCGTGGCCCTGCTGGGCAAGGCCCACCTCATCACCGGAGGCACGGTCGGCATTGCCTTCCTCCTGCACTACTTCACCGGCATGAGCTTCGGCAAGCTCTTCTTCGCGATCAATGTGCCCTTCTATTTCCTTGCGGTGAAAAAGATGGGATGGAAGTTCACGCTGAAGACCTTCACGGCAGTAGGCCTGCTGTCGGCGTTTTCAGAGCTGCTGCCGGCAGTGTTCTCGATGGAGGCGCTCAACCCGCTATACGGCGCGGTCATGGGCGGCCTGTTGTGCGGCGTCGGCCTGCTCGTGCTGTTCCGCCACCGCGCCAGCCTCGGCGGCATCAACGTGCTCGTGCTCTATCTGCAGGAACGTTACGGCCTGCGTGCAGGTCTCGTACAACTGGGGCTCGATGCCACCATCCTCATGCTCTCGATCCCGATGATTTCCATGACGTCGGTGGCAATTTCCCTCCTCGGCGCGGCGATGCTGAACCTGACGCTCGCGGTGAACCACAAGCCGGGACGCTATATGGCGATCTGATGCGACAAATGCGGCAGCGCACCACGAATGTCCTCGCGGCGGGGTACGCGACGAGCGTGATTCTGGCTTATCATTGCCTTGTGACAATGCGATCCAAATACAACGATGTCTGCTGCCTCACCGCTCACAAGCGCTCCGATTGACCTGAAGGTCGATGCCGAATCCCCGCTCGATCTCGACTATCCTGAACTGGCCGAAGGCAGTGCCCTCTGCATCGGTCTTTCTTTCGACTGGCGCCACCAGACGGCGCTGCACTCCTTCGCCCTGAAAAACACCCTGCAGGACGAACATGCTCGCGCAGCCCGATTCCCCCGCCAGGAAGACAGCATCCGCAACCTGCTGGGGCGGACGATGCTGCGCCGCGCTGCCGCACATTACGGCGGCATGGATCCGACACAGATCATCCGCAGCAACACCTGGGGCAAACCAGACCTCCCCGGATGCAAGGTCGGTTGCAACGTCAGCCATGCGGGCAGCCAGGTATGGGTCGCGGTGTCGACGTTCCCGCGCGTGGGTATCGATATCGAATTGACGAACGGGCCACAGGAATATCACGACCTCGCCGCCGGACTCCACCCCGACGAGATTGCCGCCCTGCGGCGCATGCCGGACGGAAAAGTGGCCACGATACGTTGCTGGAGCCGCAAGGAAGCCATATCAAAGGCCACTGGCATGGGCGTCGCCTTGCCGCTGCGCGCTTACGCGGTTGAATGCGACAGGCGACCCTCAGACTGGCTGCGCCTGCCGCCGCCGCGTACTGTATGCGAAGACTGGACGACGGTAGACCTGCCCGTTGCGAAGGATTATGTCGGTGCGCTCGCCATCGAAGGGCGCTGCGACAGGATTACGGTCTTACGTCTGAAAGTCAGTTAGCAGCTCATCCAGATAAATGGCGGGGTGCGCCCCGCCCCCTCCGCATCCATTCAGCCTGATAACTGCTAGAGGAACGCCACCTCCGCGAAGCTGCGCAGCTTCCGGCTGTGCAGCTTGTCCACTCCCTTGCGCCGCAGCAGCTCGACCGCGCGGATACCGATGCGCAGATGCTGGTCCACGCGCTCCCGATAGAACTGGTTCGCCATGCCGGGCAGCTTGATCTCCCCGTGCAGCGGCTTGTCGCTCACGCACAGCAAGGTCCCGTATGGAACACGGAATCGGAAGCCGTTGGCAGCGATGGTTGCGCTCTCCATATCCAGTGCGATAGCGCGGCTCTGGCTGAAGCGGCGTTCCGGCGTACGTTGCGGAAGCAGCTCCCAGTTGCGGTTGTCGGTGCTGGCCACCGTACCCGTGCGCATCACGCGCTTGAGGTCGTAGCCCTTCAGCTTCGTGACCTCCGCCACCGCCGACTCAAGTGCCACCTGCACTTCGGCCAGCGGCGGGATCGGCACCCAGAGGGGCAAGTCTTCATCCAGTACGTGATCCTCACGTACATAACCATGCGCCAGCACGTAGTCGCCGAGCTGCTGTGTATTGCGCAGTCCCGCGCAGTGACCGAGCATCATCCATGCGTGCGGACGCAACACCGCAATGTGGTCGGTAATGGTCTTCGCGTTCGCGGGCCCGACGCCGATGTTGACCATCGTGATACCGCTGCCATCGGCGCGAATCAGGTGGTACCCCGGCATTTGCGGCAGTCGCGGCGGCATCTTGCCGAGGTCGTCGCCTTCCTGCACCGCCTCCCCCACGCGCCGCGTGATCACGTTGCCAGGCTCGACGAACGCGATGTAGTGGTCCTCGTCCGCCGGCACATCCGGGTCGGGAACGCGGTTCATGATCTCGTGCCCGAGACGGACGAACTCATCGATGTAGAACTGGTAGTTCGTGAACAAAACGTAGTTCTGGAAATGCTCCGGCGCCGTTCCTGTGTAATGCCGCAGGCGGTGCAGCGAATAGTCCACGCGCGGCGCCGTGAACAGCGACAGCGGCTGCGCTTCGCCGGGAGCCGGCTCGTGGGTGCCGTTCGCAATGCCGTCGTCCATTGCCCCAAGGTCCGGCAAGTCGAACAGATCGCGCAAGGCAAGGCGACGTTCGGCAGTCATGCTGCCTTCGATATGGTCGTCCTGCGCAAAGGAGAAGTGGATCGGGATCGGTTGCGTGCTCACGCCAACTTCCAGCTGCACTTCCTGGTTCTGGCTGTGGTTCTTCAGCAGGAGCCGGAGCTGCTCGGTGTAGTAATTCTCGAACAGGTCGGGGCGCGTGAGCGTCGTTTCGAAGATGCCCGGTCCGGCGACAAAGCCATACGACAGGCGCGAATCCGCGCGTGCGACGGTCTCGGTCTGGATCCGCACATAGGGATAGCACGCCCGCACGCGCGAAGGCAGCTGCTCGCCATTGACGAAGCGCTGCAGATGGCTGCGCAGGTGCGTAATGCTGGAATCGTAAATCTCGCGAACGCGCCGCAGCGCGTCGACAGCGTCGTCGAAACGTTCGGCGGTGATGTGATTGGGGCTAAGCAACTTGCTACTCCTGGTGAGTGAAGGCGGCCGCCAGGCGCGCGGCCCATTGCGACTATTGTAACGGCATGCGCTCCTCGCGATATAGCCCTGCTGGAACTCGATCCCGCAGTGGGTGTCGAACCGGCGCATTCAGGAGATCCCACCATGAACACGGTTGTTGAAGCAGCAGTAATCGAAAAGGCAGCACAACTTGAAAAGTCGTCACAGGAAAAGCGCGATGCATGGCGCGGCTTCCGAGGCGACGATTGGCGCGGCATGATAGCCGTCCGCGATTTCATCCAGCAGAACTACACGGAATACCGCGGCGACGACAGCTTCCTCGCGGGTCCGACGGATCGCACCACCAGGCAGATGGACGTGTTCAACAGCCTGCTCGCGCAAGAGCGCGACAATGGCGGGGTCCACTCGGTGTCCGCCGATGTTGTCGCGTCGATCACCGCGCACGCGCCGTCATACATTGACCGCGCCAACGAAGTCGTGGTCGGCCTCCAGACCGATGCGCCGCTGCGCCGGGCCATCTTCCCCCAGGGCGGCCTGCATATGGTCGAACAGTCATTGAAGGAATACGGTTTCCCGCCGCTCGACCCGCGCATCGAAGAGATTTACAAGAAATATCGCAAGGATCACAACAACGGCGTGTTCGATGCCTATCCCGCCGATGTGCTCTCCGCGCGCCACGGCGGCCTGCTGACCGGCCTGCCGGACGCCTACGGCCGCGGTCGCCTCGTCGGCTGTTTCCGCCGTGTCGCGCTGTATGGCGTGGACCGCTTGATCACTGCCAAGCAGGAGGACAAGCACCGCCTGGACGACGTCGCATTCAGCGACGAGGTGATCCGCACGCGTGAAGAACTGTCCGAACAGATTCGCGCGCTCAAGGACCTGAAGGCAATGGCAGAGTCCTACGGCTTTGACGTCGCGCGCCCGGCGCGCAACGCGACGGAGGCGGTGCAGTGGCTGTACTTTGCCTATCTCGCGGCCGCCAAGCAGTCGAACGGCGCCGCGACCTCGGTCGGGCGCATCACGACCTTCCTCGACATCTACATCCAGCGCGACCTGGAAGAAGGCACCCTGACTGAAGCCGAAGCCCAGGAGCTGATCGATCACCTCGTCATCAAGTTCCGGGCAATCCGCTTCCTGCGCACGCCGTCCTTCGACCAGCTCTTCAGCGGCGACCCGACATGGGTGACGCTGTCCATCGCCGGCATGAGCAACGATGGCCGCTCGCTGGTCTCGAAGACCTGCTTCCGCGTGCTGCAAAGCCTGTATAACCTCGGCAACTCGCCCGAGCCCAACCTCACCGTGCTTTGGTCGACCCGGCTGCCTGAAGGCTTCAAAAACTTCGCCTCGAAAGTGGCGATCGACACCAGCGCCATCCAGGTGGAATCGGACGATGCGATCCGCCCGGTACATGGTGACGACGCGTGCATTTCCTGCTGCGTCTCGCCCATGGCCAACGGCAAGTCGATGCAATTCTTCGGCGCGCGCTGCAACCTGCTGAAGACCCTGCTCTACGCAATCAACGGCGGCCGGGATGAAGTCACAGGTGAACACGTCGCACAGGGGCTGGAGCCGATCACCGGTGACTACCTCGACTTCGACGAGGTCAAGGCACGCTTCGAAACCATGATGGGGTACACGGCGAAGATTTACATCAAGGCCCTGAACACCATCCACTACATGCACGACAAGTACGCCTACGAGGCGCTGCAGTTTGCATTGCTGGATACCGAGCACCACAAGACCCTGGCGTGCGGCATTGCGGGCCTGAGCCATGTGGCAGATTCGCTCAGCGCCATCCGCTATGGCCGCATCCGCGTCATTCGCAACGAAGCTGGCCTGGCCGTCGATTTCGTTAACGAAGGCGACGATTTCCCGTGCTATGGCAATAACGACGACCGTGCCGACGAACTGGCAGTGTGGGCGGCGCGTACCTTCATGGCTAAATTGCGCCAGCACCGTGCATACAAGGATGCGATCATCACGCAGAGTGCGTTGACGATCACCTCCAACGTGGTCTACGGCAGCGCAACCGGCAATGGCCCCGACTGCGCCGGCCCGGGTGGACGTCGTGCAGGCATGCCCTTCGCGCCGGGTGCAAATCCCTCGAACGGCCAGGACAGGAACGGCTACGTTGCGGCAGGTTTCAGCGTCGCCAAGATCCCCTTCGACGACTGCGGCGACGGCGTATCATGGACCTTCTCGATGGTGCCGTCCTCGCTGGGCAGGACGCCTGGTGACCGGATCGGCAACCTCTGCGGCTTCATCGACGGCTTCGTCGAGCAAGGCGGCTACCACCTGAACGTCAACGTGATGACGCGCGAGACGCTGCTGGACGCCATGGAACATGGCGCCGACAAGTATCCGAACCTGTGTGTGCGCGTGTCCGGCTATTGCGTGCTGTTCCACCGCCTCACCCGCAAGCAGCAGGAGGACGTGCTGAGCCGCACCTTCCACGAACGGGCCTGAGCGTCATGGGCGATTCACCGCTCCATAGCATCCTGATCCGCCCCGCCGCCGCACCAATGGCGGGATACGTCCACGCTGTCGAAACCTTCGGTGCCGCTGACGGCCCGGGTCTGCGCTATGTGCTCTTCACGGCCGGATGCAGGATGCGTTGCCTGTACTGCCACAACCCCGACAGCTGGACGATGCGCGACGGCCAGCAGAAGACGGCAGAGGACGCCGTCAAGGATATCGGGAGTTATGCCGCCTTCTATCGCCGCGCCGGCGGCCTAACCGTCAGCGGCGGTGAGCCGCTGATGCAACCGGACTTCGTTGGCGCAGTCTTCAGGCAGGTCAAGCAGCGCTTCGGCCTGCACACCGCCCTCGACACGAACGGCGCCCTCGCCGCCAGCCTGCCTGATGCGTGGTTCGACCCGGTGGACCTCGTGCTGCTGGACATCAAGCATATCGATCCGGTCAAGCACTTCGCTTTGACCGGCATCGCCCTCCAGCCCACGCTCGACTTTGCACGCCGTCTCGATCGCATGGGCAAGCCGGTGTGGATACGCCATGTGCTGGTGCCCGGCCATACCGATGACCTGCTCGACATCGAGGCGCTGGCTGACTTCGTGGCGACCCTGAAGAATGTCCAGCGCGTCGAAATCCTGCCCTTCCACAAGATGGGCGAGAACAAATGGAAGGAACTGGGCCGCAAGTACCGCCTCGGCGATACGCCTGCGCCGACCCCGGCCCTGATCGACAGGGTCAGGAAGCAGTTCGAGTGCCGCGGCCTTCCCGTGGTCGCCTGACCGTTTACAGGTCGTCCTGCAGCGAAATCGCGAAGTGTTTATATTGATTGGCTTGACTGCCGATCAATTGCCTTTAGCGATATTCACGGAGCCTGCATGACCGACCTTTCTGCATTTCCCGTCACAAACAAGTGGCCCCCGCGCCATCCTGACCGTCTCCAGCTCTATTCCCTTCCGACACCCAACGGCGTGAAGGTGTCCATCATGCTCGAAGAGACCGGCGTGCCCTACGAGCCGCATCTCGTCAGCTTCGACACCAACGACCAGATGTCGCCGGAATTCCTGTCGCTCAATCCGAACAACAAGATTCCCGCCATCATCGATCCCTCAGGTCCGGGCGGCAAGCCGCTGGCATTGTTCGAGTCGGGCGCGATCCTTGTCTACCTTGCGGAAAAGACTGGCCAGTTCCTGCCCCTGGACGCGGCGGAGCGCTACGAAACGATCCAGTGGGTGATGTTCCAGATGGGGGGAATCGGGCCGATGTTCGGCCAGCTCGGTTTCTTCCACAAGTTCGCGGGCCGCGAATACGAAGACAAGCGGCCGCGCGACCGCTATGTGGCGGAGTCCCGTCGTCTGCTCGGCGTGCTTGAACGCCGTCTCGACGGACGCCAGTGGATCATGGGCGACGCCTATACGATCGCCGATATTGCGACCTTCCCGTGGATCCGCAACCTGGTCGGCTTCTATGGCGCGGGGGAGCTGGTCGGGTTCGACAGCTTTCCGAACGTCGCGCGCGTGCTGGAACAGTTCGTCGCGCGGCCTGCAGTTGCGCGAGGACTGGCAATCCCGGCCCGGCCGAACTGAACGGCTCAGTCGACGCGCTTCATCCTGCAGGTGGTCGGCAAGGTCGACTCGGCCAGTGACAGGTAGCGTTCGGTCTTGAAGCCGTAACCGCTGCCTTCATTGTCGAAGCGCACCGAGCCGTCGGCCACCTTGCGCATCACCGAGACGTAGAGGGGTTGCAGCAACTGGTGGTCGTCTGCCCGCATGACCGCTTCGTGGAAGTCGTTCTTGAAGCGCGCGCCTTCCAATGCCTTGGCGACGGCGGCGGCCTCGGTAGACTTCGCTTTCTCGATGGCGGTAACCAGCATGTCGATCATCAGGTGCATACGCAGGTGCACGTAGTCATCCTCAGGCGCTGGATAACGCTTGCGGAAGGTCTTGTAGAAATCGTCGCTGGCGGCATTCTTGCTGCCCTGCCCTGTGTTCGGGTGCCATTCCGCCACCGCACGCACACGTCCCACGCCGGCCTCGCCGATCGCGGCCGGCGCCCCCAGCCCGTTTCCGTAGAAGGTATAGAACTTCGCGTTCAGGCCGCCCTCTTTCGCGGCCTTCACGAGCAGCGTCAGGTCGTTGCCCCAGTTTCCGGTGATGACCGTATCGGCGCCGCTGGCCTTGATCTTCACAATGTAGGGCGTGAAGTCCTTGATCTTGCCGATCGGATGCAGCTCGTCGCCGACGATGCCGATGTCGGGACGTTTCTTGCCCAATTGCGCGCGGGCCGAACGCGCCAGTTGCTGGCCGAAGCTGTAGTCCTGGCCGATCAGGTAGACGCGCTTGGCGCTCGTGTCTCCCTTGATTACATCGGTCAGCGCGTGCATGCGCATGTCGGCGTTGGCGTCGAAGCGGAAGTGCCAGAAACTGCACTTTTCGTTGGTCAGGGCCGGATCGACAGCGGAATAGTTCAGGAACAGCATGCGCTGGTTCGGAGTGCGCTGGTTGTGCTTTTCAATGCCGTCGATAAGCGCCGATGCCACCGCCGAGCTGTTGCCCTGCAGGACGAAGCCGATACGTTGATCGGCCATGTGACGCAGGCCGATCAATGCTTCCTCCACGCCCTGCTTGCTGTCGTAAGTGGCAAGCGCCAGTGGACGCGCGCCTTCGGGCAGTTTCACGCCGCCGCGCGCGTTGACGTTTTCAATGGCGAGCTGGATGTTGCGGACGACGGCGTTGCCGGCGTTGGCGAAGGAGCCTGAGAGGCCTTCGATCATGCCGAGTCTGATGGGCTCGGCGGCGCGCGCGCCGACAACCGCCGACAAGGTAAGGATGGCGAGTAAGGTTCGTTTCAGGGGAAACATGCTGCGATCGGAAGTGTTGGATTACCTGCGCCCCTTCCCCGCGAACAGGAGAAGGGGAAGGAGAATGATTACTCCTGTTCGAAATCGAGCATATGCCCGAGCTTCTGCTGCTTGGTGCGCAGGTAACCGATGTTGTGCGGCGTATGCGCGGTCAGGACCGGAATGCGCTCGTCAACCTGGATACCGTAATCCGCGAGCTTCTTCACCTTCTTCGGATTGTTGGTCATCAGGCGCACGGAGCGAACGCCCAGGTCGTCAAGGATCTGCGCCGCCACCTGATAGTCGCGGTTATCGACCGGCAGGCCGAGCGCGAGATTTGCCTCGACCGTGTCCTGCCCCTGGTCCTGCAACTGGTAGGCGCGGATCTTGTTCGCCAGGCCGATGCCACGCCCCTCATGCCCGCGCAGGTAGACGACGACACCCATCCCTTCGGTGGATATTTTGGCCAACGCGGCATCGAGCTGCTCGCCGCAATCGCAACGCAGCGAACCGAGCACATCGCCGGTCAGGCATTCGGAATGCACACGCACCAATACCTTTTCCTGCCCCTTGAGCTCTCCCTTGACGATCGCGACATGCTCGACCGATTCGCCGAGCGGCTTGTAGACGTGGATACGGAATTCGCCATGTTTCGTCGGCAGAATCGACGTGGCGACGTGCTCGAAAATCTTGTCGGAGCCGGCTGCAGCCGTGTTGTGGTCTCCGGTGTTGTTCATTATGAATCGTCCCAGTTGAAGCAAGGCATGGATTTTAGCTGAAAGACTCTGCCGGCTTCGGTTCATCCGGCAAGGGAATCCATTCGGTCTCATCCGGCACCTTGCCGAATCCCTGCGCGCGCCACCGTTCCTTGGCTTCCTGGATCGCCTCTTTGCTGCTCGCAACGAAATTCCACCAGATATAGCGGTCGCCGTCGATCGGTTCACCGCCGAGCAGCATGACGCGCGCCCGCGTTTTTGCCTCTATTGTAAGGGTTTGGGCGTTGCTCGGCACGGCCATGTGCCTTTCTTCAAGCAGTGCGCCATCGATGGCGATCGACCCTTCGGCGAGGTAGATACCGCGCTGCGGATACTCGCTCGGGAATTCGAAAATGACGCCCTGCTCCACCTCCAGCGCCGCATAGAACATGGGGGAAAAGGTCGTGACGGGCGAGGTCATGCCGAATGCGCTGCCGGCAATCAGGCGCAGGTTGAGCCCGTCCGCGGCAATCATTGGCAAGGTGGCAGCGGGATGATGTTCGAAGGAAGGCTCTACTTTTTCATGCTCTTTCGGCAACGCGATCCAGATCTGGATGCCTTCGAGGGCGCCACCGGAGCGGCGGATTGCGTCGGGAGAGCGTTCGGAGTGTGCGATCCCGTCGCCGGCCGTCATCCAGTTCACGTCGCCCGGGTGGATTTCCTGCACCGTTCCCAACGAGTCCCGATGCAGGATCGCGCCCTCGATCAGGTAGGTGACCGTCGCCAGGCCGATGTGGGGATGCGGACGCACGTCGAGACCATCGCCCGGTGCGAAATCCACCGGCCCCATATGGTCGAAGAAAATGAAGGGGCCGACCATCTTGTGCGGATGGCTCGGCAGCAGCCGGCGGACCATGAAGCCGCTGCCGAGATCCTTGGTGTGCGGTTTGATGCGTGCGAACGTCATGGGCAGTCTCCTTTCAATTGGATCTGCCCATTATCCGCTCAAGCCGCCGCTTGCGTGAATTTGCCGCTCTGAAAGTCCGCGATGGCCTGCTCGATTTCCTCGACGGTGTTCATCACGAACGGTCCGTACTGCACGATCGGCTCCTTCAGCGGACGCCCGGCCAGCAACAGGAAACGCGCGCCGCCGGCATCCGCACGCACGTCCACCTGGTCGCCGGGCGACAGGAACCCGGCACTCTGTGACTTCAGCGGACGCGGTGCGTCCGTGCCGCCGATCTTCACACTGCCTTCATACACGTAGATGATGGCATTCAGGTGGTTGGCAAGCGGATGCGAAAACACGCCGCCCGCGGGCAACATTACGTCCACATACAGCGGCTCGGTGCTCAAGCCCTGGATCGGTCCCGCGACATCATTGCCGTCGATGCGCAATGCGCCGGCAATGACTTTCGCCGTGCCACCGTCCGGCAGCTTCGCGACAGGAATCTCCGCGGGCGGAATGTCCCGGTACCCGGCGGGCTTCATCTTTTCCTTCGCCGGCAGGTTGATCCACAACTGGAAGCCGCGCATGCGGCCCTCTTCCTGCTGCGGCATCTCCGAGTGCACGATGCCGCGGCCGGCCGTCATCCATTGCACGCCGCCGTTCTTCAGTTCGCCGACATTGCCGAGGTGATCCTCATGGCGCATGTGGCCATCGAGCATGTAGGTCACAGTTTCGAAACCCCGGTGCGGATGCGGCGGGAATCCGGCGATGTAGTCGCCCGGATTGTCCGAGGAAAACTCGTCCAGCATCAGGAACGGGTCGAGACGGCTGCCCTGCCCCTGCCCGAGGCTGCGGCGCAGCTTGACGCCGGCGCCGTCGGAGGTGGCGAGGCCTTCAATCACGCGTTGGAGCGTGCGGGTGGTGACGGTCGTTGTGGTCATGGCAGTTCTTCCAGTTAGTGGCTGCGTGCAGCCTTCATTGTGTACTACGGACGCTTTGCTTGCCGGATGTCGCTCACGCAGCTTGACGCAGCGGGGCTGCCAGCTGGCGAATCACGTTTTCCGCCTTGGCCAGGCCGGCCTGCTTGCTTTCCTCGCCCATCGCCAGGCCTTCGGCATAGACGAATTCGACGTCGGACAGACCGATGAAGGCCAGGAAATCGCGCACATAGGCGGTCTGCGTGTCAGCAGGCGTACCCTGGTAGATGCCGCCGCGCGCTGCAAAGACATAGACCTTCTTCCCGGTCAGCAATCCCACAGCACCGTTCTCGGTGTAACGGAAGGTCACGCCGGCACGGGCAATGTGGTCGAAGTAAGCCTTCAGCGTCGACGGAATGCCGAAGTTGTACATCGGCAGGCCGAGGGCGATGACGTCGGCATTGCGCAGTTCATCGATCAGCGCATCGGAAAAATCAACCACTGCCTGCTGCTGAGCAGTCCGTTCTTCGGGCTTGGCCAGGAAAGCGCCGAAACGCTGGCCGTCGAGGTGCGGCACCGGATTGGCGGCGAGGTCGCGGGTGATGACCTTGCCATCCGGGTTGGCATCGCGCCAGGCGGCGACGAACTCGTTGGACAGACGGGTGGATTGGCCGTTGCCGGTGAACAGGCTGGAATTCAGTTGGAGCAGGGTTTTCATCGATTTCTCCTTTTGTGAAGTTGGTATGCGTATTTAACTATTGAATGAACCGATAAAAAAGTAGAATAATTAGCGTCAATCTATCTATTCATCTGATAAATGGAAAATCAGTACATCACGCTGGAGCAATGGCGCACCCTGATTGCGGTTGTGGACACCGGCGGCTACGCCCAGGCGGCTGAGGTGTTGCACAAGAGCCAGTCGTCCGTGACTTATGCCGTGCAGAAAATCGAGTCCCTGCTCGGGGTGAAAGCCTTCGAGATCCAGGGGCGCAAGGCCATCCTCACGCCGACCGGCCAGTTCCTGTACAGGCGCGCGCGCGCCCTGCTCGATGAATCAAGCGCGCTCGAACGCGCCGCACGGCGCCTGTCCGCCGGGTGGGAAGCGGAAATCAGGATTGCGGCGGAAATCATTTTCCCGACCTGGCTACTGCTCGACTGCCTCGACAAATTGGGCAAGGAAAGTCCGCACACGCGCATCGAGCTCATCGAATCGGTGCTGGCCGGCACGTCGGAGGCACTGCTGACAGGCGCGGCGGACCTTGCCATTTCGAACATGGTGCCGCCGGGATTCCTCGGCATCCCGCTCATGCGGCCGCGTTTCATCCCGGTGGCCAGTCCCTCGCATCCGCTGCATCACCTCGGGCGCAATGTCACGATGGAGGACTTGCGCCATCATCGCCATCTGGTGATCCGCGAATCGGGCACGCGACGCGACACCAAGACCTCGCTCGATGTGACGCAGCGCTGGACGGTCAGCCATGCCGCGACCTCGATCGAGGCGGCGCGCCGGGGCTTCGGTTTTGCGTGGTATCCGGAAGAGAAAATCCTGAGGGAGTTACAGGACGGAACGCTCAAACCCTTGCCGATGGGAGACGGCGGCGAACGCTTTACGCAGCTTTACCTCGTGCTCGCCGATCCGGACAGTGCAGGACCGGGCACGCGGCGGCTTGCCGAGATCATCAGGGAGGCGGTGGAGACGGAGTGCATGCATTTCGAAGCGCAATGAGTCGACCATCGCCGGGTACATGACGCACAACTGCGACGCATCCACGATCTACCATGCCTCGCATGATGGATTGACGGTCGAGTTCCTGGCGGATGCAACTGGTGCACTTCCTTATGAAAACGCCGCGGGCAAGGCCAGCGCCGAAGAGATTCATCGTGTATTCAGCACTGTGTTCCATTCCAGCTTTGCCGCAGTCATTCATACGCAGGAATGGGTGACCGCCGTTCGCGAAGGGCGGCCGATTGTGCGCGACAACATCTACCTGTCGAACGTGCGTACCCGGACCACCAGAGCCGCGGCTTGACCCGAAGTGGATAGACACGAACACGAGCGCAGGTCAACGTCGGCAAAACAAAGCCGCCCGTTGGCGGCTTTGTCTTCTTGACGATGCACTCGGCGTCAAAGTTTCAGCGTTTTAGCCGCCAACGCTGGTGCGGGACGGCTTGGCTGCCTGCAGGACCTCGTCACGGACTTCCGCACGGCTGCGGCTGGACACGACATTGACATGCTCGACGAACTCCGGCGCATGACCCAGCAAGCCCTGGTCGTACGCCGCCCGGGTGTCGGCAATGACGCGTGCACGGGGCGACGTCGATGCAACATTGGCGTACTCCACGAACTCGGGCGAGGCGGAGGCCTGGGCGATTTCAGCCTTCACTTCGGCGCGCGACTTGCTCGACACGAAGTTGGTGAATTCCACGAATTCGCTGTTGCCCTGTGCGAAAGCGGATCCGGTAGCGGCGAAGATGGCTGCGGCGGCGATGATGTTCTTTGCGTTCATGTTGTGCTCCATTCGAAAGAAAGGTGGATGAGTGCGGGACAGTTCCCGGCTCGGTGAGCCGCACTGCCTGTTGATCTGGTGCGCTCATCGATGAAGCACAGTCTATACACTTCGATTCACACAAAAAAGCAGCAAAGTCGCAAAAGACTATTCCCAAAACAGAAACAATCAACCTGCAGATTGAAACATGGGTACCGTCGATGGAGGACGGGATGCGTTCAACCGCCCGGCGCGCGACAGATATCGGCGACTTCGGCGATCAGTTTCTTGTAATCGATCGGTTTTTCGATGTACCGGTCGCACACTTCCAGCACGCGTTCCTTGTCCCCCTTCATGGCGGAGGCAGTCACGGCAATGACGGGAATCGCAGCAGTTTCGAGGGTGGACTTGAGGACGCGCGTCGCCTCCATGCCATCCATGTCGGGTAACTGCATGTCCATGAGCACGATGTCCGGCTTTTCCTTCATCGCGAGCGCGACGCCCTCGCGCGCCGTCATCGCCTGCAGCACAGTATGTCCTGCACTGGCCAGGATGAGCACGGCGAGTTTCATGTTTGCGGGATTGTCTTCGACGACCAGGATGCGTGCCATGTAATACAAGAATTCAATGTTGCGGAATGCACAGACCTTCTGCGCGGTTGGGCGGCACAAATGCTCTCCCATGTGAGCAGCACATGTCAATTCGCCACGCAAATATTTGTTCGAGATTGCACAAAGTCTAGCCTTGCAACCGTGCTCTTGCCATATCGACTGCACAGAGCGTGAAACTAAGGTTAAATTCGTCGAGCGATTGCTCGTCAACGGATCCAGGTATTCTTTTCCTGAAGCCCGCCGCAAATCTGAACATACTGACAACATGACCATGCCCGACACCTCTACGGACTATCTCATCATCGGCGGCGGCATCGCAGGCGCTGCTATTGCCTACTGGCTCGCGCCGCACGCGCGCGTCATCCTTCTTGAGCAAGAAAGCCAGCCCGGCTACCACAGCACCGGACGCTCCGCCGCCCTCTTCTTTGAAAGCTACGGCCCGCCGCAGGTCCGGGCGCTAACCTGCGCCAGCCGCGCGTTCTTCGAGAAGCCGCCTGCAGGCTTCACCGACCATCCCATCCTCACTCCGCGCGGCGCATTAATGGTCGCGGCAGAAGGCCAGGAGGAACTGCTCGATGAACACGACGCGATCGTGCGTTCCGTGTCCGTCGGGGCGGCGCGGTTGGACGCGGCGCAGGCATGTGAACTTGTTCCGGCGTTGCGCAGGGAGCGTGTGCTCGGGGCGGTATATGAACCCGATGCCTCGGACATCGATGTTCACGCCTTGCACCAAGGGTACCTACGCGGCCTGCGTTCGGCTGGCGGCCAGGTGCAGTGCGACGCGCTGGTGTCGTCGATGGCCTACGAGGACGGAAATTGGCGCGTTACCGCAGGCTCCCGCGTTTATGAAGCGCCTGTCGTAGTGAATGCCGCCGGCGCGTGGTGCGACGTGATCGGCGCCATGGCAGGTGCTGCGCCGATTGGCCTCGTGCCCAAGCGGCGTTCCGCATTTACGTTCGCGCCGCCGGAAGGCCTCGACACCACCCGCTGGCCGATGTTTATCGGCGTCGATGAAACATATTACGTCAAACCGGATGCCGGGCTGCTTCTCGGATCGCCTGCCAATGCCGATCCGGTCGACCCGCATGACGTGCAGGCCGAAGAACTCGACATCGCGTTGGCGATCGATCGCATCGAGACCATGACGACGCTGACCATCAGGCGCCCTCGCCATGTTTGGGCAGGCCTGCGCTCATTCGTCGCCGATGGAAGTCTGGTCGGCGGATTCGACAGCAAGGTGCCCGGTTTCTTTTGGGCTGCCGGCCAGGGCGGGTACGGCATACAGTCTTCCGCAGCTGCCGGTGAGCTGTATGCAGCAATGTTGCGCGGACTTCCGATGCCGCTCCACATCTCTGCCTTCGGTGCTGATCTGAAGCAACTCAGTCCCGGCCGCATTCGCTGAGCCGACAACAGATTTCCCCTCTGCACGAGCACCGATACCGCTTGCTGCCGAAGGGAAATCTTTCTCTTTCTTTCCTCTGCCTGGTCCGGATTTTTCCTGCTTCTGCAGGGAACATTGAGCATTTTCATCTTTCTAAGGGGACTCGGCGCGAGACGACGGGATAGCTGTACGCTGCCCAACCTTTCCTGCTGGATATTCGCGCCAGGCATTCGTCCGCGATGCCCTTCCGCCATGACTTCGCGTGTGTGCGAGCCATGAATTACATAACGCCCCCGCGGGCCACGAGAGACAATTCAATTGCTTAAACCAAAAATTCTTCTCGTTAACGATCACCCGCCAAGTCTGCTCGCCCTCAAAACCTTGCTGGTCAATGCCCCGCAAGCCGACGAGTATCAGGTGATCACCGCGACCTCCGGCGCCGAAGCACTGCGTGCCGTCCTCGATCACAATTTCGCCGTCATCCTTCTCGACGTCAGCATGCCCGGCATGGACGGATTCGAGACAGCGCAAACCATCCATTCGCATCCGCGCTCCGCCTCTGTGCCGATCATTTTCATCACTGCTTACTATGCGGACGAGATGAATCGCCTGCGTGGATACCAGCACGGTGCGGCAGACTATCTGATCAGTCCGGTGATTCCCCAGATCCTGCACAGCAAGATCGCGGTGTTCATCGACCTGGCGAAGAAAAACCTCCAGCTCGAGTACCAGAAGGAAGAGCTCGCGCTGATGAATCGCGACCTGCAGGTGCAGCAGATGCGGGACCTGAAACGCATCAATGCCGCCCTCGAAAGCGAGATCCTCGAGCGGCGCCAGGCAGAAGCGCTCGCGCATGAGCTCGCCACGCGGGATCCACTGACCGGCTTGATGAACCGGCGCTCCCTGACGGAGCGCCTCGAGCACGCCATCGCGATGGCCAACCGTTACGGCCAGCGGCTGGCGCTGCTATTCCTCGACCTGGACCGCTTCAAGAGCATCAATGACAGTCTCGGCCATGACGCGGGAGATGACCTCCTGCTGCAGGTCGCAGACCGCGTATGCAGTTCGGTGCGCGAGTCGGACATCGTTGCGCGGCTGGGCGGCGACGAGTTCGTCGTCCTGATGGAAGCCCTGCCCAGTTACACGGCCGCCGCTGAAGTGGCGCGCAAGATCATTGGGACGATTGACCAGCCCTTCCTGCTCGGCTCGCAATCCATCAAGACCTCGGCGAGCGTGGGCATCAGCCTGTTCCCACAGGACGGGGCGAACATGCAGGCCCTGATGCGCAGCGCGGACCTCGCGATGTACCACGCCAAGCAGGAACAGCGCGGCACCATCCAGTTCTTCCATGAAGACCTGAATGCGCGCATGCTCGAACGCTGCCGGCTCGAACAGGAGCTGCGGCACGCACTCGAGAACGAAGAATTCGAGCTGTACTACCAGCCAAAGATCGAAGCGCGTACCGGGCGCGTGGCCGGCGTCGAAGCCTTGCTGCGCTGGCATCATCCGCGGCTTGGCCTGTTGAGCGGCAAACAGTTCATCCCGGCGGCATCGGAAACCGGCATGCTGGTGTCTATCGGCGAATGGGTCATCGCGGCCGCGTGCGCGCAAGCGAGGCGCTGGCGCGACGAAGGCCTGCCGATGCCGACGATACCGATTGCGGTCAATGTCGCGATCCCGCAGATTTATGCCGACCTGCCGGAAATCATCGAGCGCGAGCTGCGCCGGCAACAGGTTCCGCCATCCAGCATCCAGCTCGAAATCACGGAATCGCTGGTGATCACCGATACCGAAAAGGCCACCTCGGTGCTGCGCGCGATCAGCGAGAGCGGCATCACGATTGCCATCGATGATTTCGGCACCGGCTACTCCTCCCTATCCATCCTCAAGACGCTGCCGATCGACATCCTCAAGATCGACCAGTCCTTTGTCCGCGACCTCGGCAAGAATGCCAGCGATACCGCCATCGTCGCCGCCATCGTCAACATGGCGCGCGCCCTCGCGCTGCGCGTGGTGGCCGAAGGTGTCGAGACCAAGGAACAGCTTGCGGTCCTGCACGACCTAGGCTGCGACGAGCACCAGGGTTACTTCTACAGCAGGCCGCTCCCTGCGCGCGACCTCGTGCAGACGCTGATGCAACGCAGCCTCGCCTGAGCAAACCCGGCCGCGCCGGGTGTCAATAAATACGATTAGAGAAAGACTCCTCCATGGACACGAGCGCCACTACTGTCGACGAACTGGACATCAAGGTCCTGCTATCCACCCTCAAGGCATTGAAAAAAGGCGACTTCAGCGCGCGCATGCCGAGCGATTGGACCGGCCTGGCGGGGAAAGTCGCCGATACGCTGAATGACATCATGGAGGCCAACGAACAGATGGCCGAAAGCATCACCACTGTCAGCCGCGTCGTCGGACGCGAGGGGCGCCTCAACCAGCGCGCCACCGTCCATAACGTTTCGGGAGGCTGGGATGTGATGGTGCGCTCCGTCAACACCCTGATCGACGACCTGGTGCGCCCGACCACGGAAATGGCGCGCGTGATCGGCGCGGTGGCCAAGGGCGACCTGTCGCAGACCATGGCGCTGGACGTGGACGGGCGGCCGTTGAAGGGCCAGTTCCTGCGCGCGGCGTCGACCGCCAACACCATGGTGGACCAGCTGTCGTCCTTTGCTTCGGAAGTCACGCGTGTGGCGCGCGAAGTGGGTACCGAAGGCAAACTCGGCGGCCAGGCCAACGTGCCCGGCGTGGCCGGTACCTGGAAGGACCTGACCGACAGCGTGAACTCGATGGCGGGCAACCTGACCTCGCAGGTGCGAAACATTGCCGACGTGACCACCGCGGTGGCGAATGGCGACTTGTCGAAAAAGATTACCGTGGACGTGCGCGGCGAAATCCTGCAGTTGAAGGACACCATCAACACCATGGTGGACCAGCTGCGTTCGTTTGCATCGGAAGTAACGCGCGTGGCGCGCGAAGTGGGTACCGAAGGTAAATTGGGCGGCCAGGCGTATGTGCCGGGTGTGGGCGGCACCTGGAAGGACCTGACCGACAACGTGAACTTCATGGCCTCGAACCTGACCGGCCAGGTGCGCAACATCGCCGAAGTGACCACGGCGGTGGCCAACGGCGACTTGTCCAAGAAGATTACCGCCGATGCCAAGGGCGAAATCCTGCAGCTTAAAGACACCATCAACACCATGGTGGACCAGCTGTCCTCGTTCGCATCGGAAGTGACCCGTGTGGCGCGTGAAGTGGGCACCGAAGGCAAGCTGGGCGGCCAGGCGCAGGTGAAAGGCGTGGCCGGCACCTGGAAGGACTTGACCGACTCGGTGAACTCGATGGCGGGCAACCTGACCGCGCAGGTGCGAAACATTGCCGATGTGACCACCGCGGTGGCCACCGGCGACCTGTCCAAGAAGATCACGGTGGACGTCAAGGGCGAGATTCTGGAACTGAAGAACACCATCAACACCATGGTGGACCAGCTCTCGTCGTTTGCGTCGGAAGTCACGCGCGTGGCGCGCGAAGTGGGTACCGAAGGCAAGCTCGGCGGCCAGGCGCAGGTGAAAGGCGTGGGCGGCACGTGGAAGGACTTGACCGACAACGTGAACTTCATGGCCTCGAACCTGACCGGCCAGGTGCGCAACATCGCGGAAGTGACGACGGCGGTGGCACGCGGCGACCTGTCCAAGAAGATCACGGTGGACGTCAAGGGCGAGATTCTCGAACTGAAAGACACCATCAACGTGATGGTGGACCAGCTGTCCTCGTTTGCGTCGGAAGTCACGCGCGTGGCACGTGAAGTGGGTACCGAAGGCAAACTGGGCGGCCAGGCGAACGTGCCGGGCGTGGCCGGTACCTGGAAGGACTTGACCGACTCGGTGAACTCGATGGCGGGCAACCTGACCGGCCAGGTACGCAACATTGCCGACGTGACGACCGCGGTGGCGAACGGCGACTTGTCGAAAAAGATTACCGCCGATGCCAAAGGCGAAATTCTTGAACTGAAGAACACCATCAACGTGATGGTGGACCAGCTGAATGCGTTCGCGTCCGAAGTGACGCGCGTGGCGCGCGAAGTGGGTACCGAAGGCAAACTGGGCGGCCAGGCGAACGTGCCGGGCGTGGCCGGTACCTGGAAGGACCTGACCGACAGTGTGAACTCGATGGCGGGCAACCTGACTGCGCAGGTGCGAAACATTGCCGACGTGACCACCGCGGTGGCCAATGGCGACTTGTCGAAAAAGATCACCGTGGACGTGCGCGGCGAAATCTTCGAACTGAAGAACACCATCAACGTGATGGTGGACCAGCTGAACTCGTTTGCGTCGGAAGTGACGCGCGTGGCGCGCGAAGTGGGTACCGAAGGCAAGCTCGGCGGCCAGGCGCATGTGAAGGGCGTGGGCGGTACCTGGAAAGACCTGACCGATAACGTGAACTTCATGGCATCGAACCTGACCGGCCAGGTGCGAAACATTGCGGAAGTGACGACCGCGGTGGCGCGCGGCGACTTGTCGAAGAAGATTACCGCTGACGCCAAGGGCGAAATCCTGGAACTGAAGAACACCATCAACGTGATGGTGGACCAGCTGTCCTCGTTTGCGTCGGAAGTCACCCGTGTGGCGCGTGAAGTGGGTACCGAAGGCAAGCTGGGCGGCCAGGCGAACGTGCCGGGTGTCGCAGGTACGTGGAAGGATTTGACCGACAGCGTGAACTCGATGGCGGGCAACCTGACCTCGCAGGTGCGCAACATTGCCGACGTGACCACGGCGGTGGCCAACGGCGACTTGTCCAAGAAGATTACCGTGGACGTGCGCGGCGAAATCCTGCAGTTGAAGGACACCATCAACACCATGGTGGACCAGCTGCGTTCGTTCGCATCGGAAGTGAC
>Ga0196981_1000091_pt1 | contig 97210 bp, 88 predicted proteins | sample S3_2013CmetaG_FD_155462 | JGI IMG/M metagenome (GOLD analysis project Ga0196981, IMG submission 155462) | Soil microbial communities from Anza Borrego desert, Southern California, United States - S3_20-13C | ecosystem: Environmental > Terrestrial > Soil > Desert | place: USA: California...
GGAATGTGATCGAAGCTGAAAATGCGACGGCCTATCTGAATTACGATACGCTGGCCCCATCCATTGAAAACGTATTGGTGTTTTCTTCAACCCAGATTGAGGTTTTCTTTTCAGAACCAATTCTGCGGGCAGACTCGGTGATTGAAAATTTTAGCCTGGCGTCGGGAGTAAATCCAGTGACGACAGATCTGGCCATGGATCGAAAGAGCGTTCTGCTAAGCTTTGCAGAGGATTTCGTAAACGGTGTTGAGCAGACTTTAAACGTTGATACCCTCAATGATATCAACGGAAATTCTTCGGCTGTCCAGCATCCGTTTTTGTATTTCACGCCTTCTCCGACTCAGTACCGGGATGTGATCATCACAGAAATTTTTCCAGATCCCGCGCCGGCGGTTGGGTTGCCGGAAGTGGAATTCCTCGAAGTTTATAACCGGAGCGACAATCCGATCGATCTTGGCAACTGGACCCTGACGGACAAAAGCTCGGTAACAAGTATTCCATCCACAGTTATTCTTCCCGGACACTACGTGGTCGTGACCTCGAACGCCAGTGTGGATCAGTTTTCATCCTTTGGAAAGGTGGTTGGTGTTGCAAATTTTCCAACTTTAAACAACTCGCGTGATACGCTTGTTTTGAAAGACCCCTCTGGTTTGATCATCGACTCGCTGGTTTACACGGCTGATTTTTACGATAACCCGGAGAAACGAGATGGAGGCTGGACCCTTGAACGAATTGATCCGGAGGACGTCTGCAAAGACACGGAAAACTGGTCAGCAAGCGCGCACTTTTCAGGAGGAACGCCCGGAATTCAGAATTCTGTCCATGGTATAATCACCGATACGGATGGGCCGCGGCTTTTGAAAGCGGAAGAGATTAGCGACAAAATTTTGCGTTTGACTTTTGACGAAAAGCTCCAAAGCTCGCTTCCGGCCGTTGATAATTTTCAGTTTGAGCCGGTCAACCATGTCGACAGCATTTGTTTCACGGGAAGCCCATCGAACCAGATCGACCTTTTTCTCAATAGTTCGGTTGACCCGCACAGAATGTGGAGCGTAACTGTTTCTAACCTGCAGGATTGTCCGGGCAACGTTATTGACGACGCGTTTGCCAAGGCGTTTTTACACGTTGACTCTCTTTCTCCATCCGTGGACAGCTTAAAGGTCATGTCATCACACCAATTGCTTTTATATTTTTCAGAAAAGGTGAACCCGGCCTCTGCGCTGGCCAACGAAAACTACTTGTGGAATTCTAATCGCCAACCTGATTCGGTAGTGTTTGCGGGAAATGAAGACGCCGTTATCTTAATGTTTTCAGAATCCTTTGAAAATGGTGTCCTTCAAGCTCTGAAGGTGAATAACCTGACCGATATCAACAACAATTCCTCGTCGGAAATCTCCATATCGTTTATGTTCTTTATTGCTCACCCCTCGGTGCCGGGAGATCTTATCATTACCGAATTTTTTCCCGACCCCGCACCGCCTTTTGGGTTGCCGGAAGCTGAATTTATTGAAATAGTTAACCGCGGCGTAAATCCAGTTAATGTCAAAGACTGGATAATCACAGACCGGAAAAATTTCGCCAAGCTGAATTCAAGAATTCTCTTACCCGGCGATTATTTAATCATTACATCCAAGCCGAGTGAGGCATTATATGGCACAAAGGGAAACGTTATGGGCGTCTGGAATTTTCCGAGTCTGAATAATTCCACCGACACACTTGTCCTTAAGGATCCCGGTCAAAGAATTATTGATTCGGTCGTCTACAGCAAGGACTTTTATCACGATGAGGAGAGAAATGACGGTGGATGGACGCTTGAGCGCATTGACCTGGATAATTTTTGCAAAGATTCTGAAAATTGGGCCGCGAGTATTGATTCGCTTGGCGGTACCCCGGGCACGGCGAACTCCATCAATGGAACAATCGTGGATAGCATTGGCCCAAGATTGATCACGGTCATTCAACCTGATTCAGTTACTCTTGAATTACGGTTTGATGAAAAGCTAAACGGTCTTCCGGCCGTGGACAGTTTTAGAACAGATCCACCTTTGCCGATCCAACACGTAAATTTCACAGACGGATCACAAAAAGCAATCAGTCTAAAATTCCACCAACTCATCGAGGCAGACAGGACTTATAAAGTCACTGTCTCTGCCCTCAAGGATTGCCCCGGAAATTTCATCGACAAAAATTTTTCTCAAGCATTTATTAATCTTGATACGATTGCGCCCTTGGTCGACAGCATAAGGGCAATATCATTTACGGAACTGTTACTAAATTTCTCTGAATCAGTTACCGTTACCGAACCAGCTAACTTTGAATTACCCCTAGCAGGGATCGTTCCCCAGTACGTTGAATTTTCGGATGACGGCAAATCCGTCATGTTGAGATTTAAAGAAAATTTTGTCAACGGAGTCGCTCAGGCACTTCGAATCGGTGCCCTGACAGACAGGAACGGAAATATTTCAGAAGGGATCACGGTATCCTTTCTATATTTTGTTGCCACACCTATTGCGAAAAGGGACGTGATCATTTCCGAGTTCCTGCCGGACCCGTCCCCATCTGTTGGCCTCCCGTCCGTTGAGTATGTGGAACTCTTTAACCGCAGTCAAAATCCGGTTAACCTGGAAAACTGGATCATCACCGACCGGAACTCAACCGCAATACTTCCGTCTGTTATCCTGATGCCTTCTGAGCACATTGTTATTACGTCAAAAGGGATCGCAGAGCAGTTTGAGAGATATGGCAAGGTAGTCGGGGTTTCAAATTTTCCGTCTCTGAACAATTCGCAGGACACAATTTTATTAAGAAGTCCGGATCGCCTCATTGATTCGCTGGTTTACATCCTGGACTTTTATCATGATGAGGAGAAGAGCCAGGGTGGCTGGGCTTTGGAGCGAATTGACCCGGACGATGTTTGTAAGGATGCAGATAATTGGGCGGCCAGTCTCAATTCGATGGGTGGTTCACCCGGACAACTCAATTCGGTCAATGCAGACATCAACGACATCGAAGGACCGAAATTAGTTAGCGTAAATAAAACATCAGCGAGCTCAGTGGTGCTGACGTTTGATGAAAAATTGCACGCAAGCACCGGGTCGACAGTCAGGGTGACGTTGACACCACCGGCACAAGTCGAAAATATTTTGTTCGACAATGGATCACGACTTGAGATCGCATTTGCGGCAGAACTCATAGCGGACAAAATGTATGCGATCAATGTTGCAAACATCAGGGATTGTCCGGGCAATTCGATCGACGACAAATACAACCAAATATTTCTAAACCGTGATTCGATTGGCCCTCGGATCGACCAAATCGAGATCGTATCCCCCTCCGAGGTTAAGATAACCTTCTCGGAAAAAATCAGGGTTGAAGGCGTCGAAGACACGTCCCGGTATGTCTTGGCTGCGCCTTTACAAAATCCGTCATCGGTTACCCTTGACGCCGATCAGAAAGAACTTTTGCTGAAATTCAACCTGAATTTCCCAAACGGAGTTTTGCAGGAGCTTACACTCAGATCCATCGAAGATATCAACGGTAATCTTTCGAATCTGACCTCGACGTTTTTGTTCTTTACGCCGTCTCCTGTTTTTTACAAGGACATTGTATTGTCAGAGATATTTGCGGACCCAAATCCAGTTGTCGGTTTACCGGAAGCCGAGTTTATCGAGGTGTTCAACCGCAGCAGCAAAGCGGTAAACCTTGAAGGTTGGACGATAGCCGATGCAACGACTACCTCGAAAATTCCTTCGACTATTCTTCTTTCCGGGGAATATCTTATTCTGTGTGCGTCCAATTCATCCGTTGCATTTCAATCCTTTGGGAAGACACTTGCAATCCCTGGTTTTCCTGGGTTGAACAATACCGGAGAATCTCTTGTGCTAAAGAATCCGGAAGGTATTTTGATCGACTCTGTCAATTTTTCAAACACGTGGTACCGGGATGATGATCGGGATGCGGGGGGCTACACACTTGAATTAATTGATCCGCAAAACGTTTGTGCCGATGACGTGAACTGGATTGCAAGCCTGGACGATTTAGGCGGAACTCCAGGAAACCGCAATTCCGTTGCAGCGGAAATGCCAGATGTGACGGGTCCTGGCATTCAATCGGCGATGGCTGTTTCGCCTACGCGCATTATTGTCTCTTTCAATGAGAAACTTGAAAAGGAATTGCCGGTCATCTCGGATTTTGAGATTAGTCCGGCCGTTAACATTGGGGCCGTTCAATTTACCGACCAGACGTTAAAAGTTTTCCAACTTGATTTGACCGATCCGCTGCAAACTCGAACAACGTATTTACTCTCGATGCGTGGCATTTATGATTGCGCGGGTAATGCGATTGCAGACGACGGTAATCGTTACAGTTTTGCCCTGGCAGAAAAGCCGGGACACTCGGATGTAGTTGTCAATGAGGTCCTCTTCAATCCGCTGCCAGGCGGTGTTGATTTCATTGAGGTCTATAACCGGTCGGAAAAATTTTTCAACCTGCGGAACTGGACACTGGCCAATTTCGCAGATTCGGTTTGGAACCATAAAACAATAACGGGTGGCAATTTTTTATTTCCGCCTCACTCGTACCTGGTTTTCACCACGTCAGGTTCAACCGTCGCAAGCCAATACCCTTCGAGTGTCGTTGCCAATCTGATGGATGTTCAGTCCCTTCCCTCGATGAATGATGATGAAGGAGGAATTGCGCTGCTCGATGAAGACGGAATTTCAGTGGATGAATTTTCTTACACCGAGGAAATGCATTCGGTCTTTATCCGGGATGATGAGGGGGTATCGCTGGAAAGGGTTTCCATTGACGCGGAAACTTCACTTGGTGCAAACTGGGCGTCTGCCAATAGCAATGCTGGATTTGCAACACCAGGTTATCTAAACTCAAATGCGTCAAGGGGGAATGTCAACATCGATGACGCGGTAGTTGTTCAGCCAGAGATTTTCGAACCCGAATCGGGAAATATTGATTTTACCCAAATCCGCTATCAGTTTTCGTCCGGAGGTTATGTTGCCAATGTGAAAATTCTGGATTCATATGGGAGGATTGTCCGGTCGCTGGCGGAGAACGTAACCTTGGGAACGTCTGGATTTTTCAGATGGGAAGGTGACCAGGACGATGGTTATAAGGCACGTATCGGGAACTACATGATTTGGATTGAGATGTTTGATGACAAAGGTAACGTGAAGACAATCAGGAAACGCGTCGCCGTTGCGGGGAGATTTTGATGTTTGGCTTTTGATCCTTCCAGTTCCACCACTTTAATTTCTCCGGCTTTTGTCTTCGCTTATCCGTGGATGCAAAGTAAACGGCACAGCGAAATGTGTATAGCAGGCATCGGTCCTGTACAGCACCGGCGAATTTATTTGATTCATCGTACAATTGTTGAGGATCTCTGTTCCGGAGATCCTCAATTTTTCTGATGCCAATGTGCCAGAGGTCGTTGGCGATTGATTTACCAACGCCGGGGATTTCCATCAGGTTTTTTATCGATTCTTCCTTTGACATATTTTTACCGGATTTAATCCTTGTAAATAAACGTCTTGCCTTCTCCTTTTTTGGTGATGTATCCTCGGTACATTCCCTCGCTGCAAAACGTCATTGCGATATTTCCCTGACGATCGAGAGCCACGACTCCGCCGTCACCGCCCAGGCGTGGAAGTTTTTTCATGATAACAGAGTCTGCCGCATCTTTCAGTGACAGGCCACCGTATTCCATGAGCGCGGAAATGTCATGAGAGACACTTAATCTGATAAAATATTCGCCCCATCCCGTAGCCGAGACTGCACACGTTTCATTGTTGGCATATGTTCCTGCACCGATGATCGGCGCATCGCCGACCCGGCCATACTTTTTGTTGTTCATCCCACCTGTCGAAGTGCCGGCCGCTATGTTTCCGAATTTATCAAGTGCAACGGCGCCGACGGTTCCGAACTTCGTTTCGCGGATGTACGGATCTTCAAATGCGGCTTTTATTGACGCTTCCTTGCCGAGTTCCCTTTGCTTGAGTTTCAAAAGTTGTTTGTAGCGTGTCGAATCAAAAAAGTAAGACGGGTCCACAATCTCCAATCCGTTATCGGCGGCAAACTTCTCGGCTCCTTTTCCTACAAGCATTACATGTTCTGATTTTGTCATTACTGCGTAAGCCGCGGTTATCGGATTTTTGATTGTCGACACCCCGGCGACAGCCCCGGCCATCAGGTTGCGGCCATCCATGACCGATGCATCCAATTCGTTCTTCCCGTCATTCGTAAAAACGGAACCTTTCCCGGCGTTAAACAGGGGCGAATCCTCCATTATTTTTATGGACGCGATTACTGCATCGGCGCTTGTTCCACCTTGTTCAAGAACCGCAAAACCCGCTTCCAAGGCCGCATTCAGCGCTTCGGAGTAAGCTTTCTCTTTTTCGGGGGACATATTTTCCCGCCGAATTGTCCCTGCACCACCGTGAATCACCAGCGTTATCGGACCCGCAGCCTGATTTTCATTACTTTCAACTGTTTTTTTCATATTACAACCCATCATCAAACACAAGAAGACAACACAGAATGCATATTTTTTCATAAAATTTATTTGGGATATGAAGGTAGAAATTATCGATTATCAAGAATAAAATTTCATGCGTGAGGGAATTTTGCAGAATATTTTTTGTTTTACAGGGCAACCTCTAATTTTGCGCATCTTTTATTTTAAAGAGGAAACGTAATCATGGCTAAGAGTAAAAAAGCACCCGCCAAGGCTGTCAAGAAAACTGCTAAGGCTAAACCAGTTGCAAAAGCAAAAAAAGCCGCTTCACCCAAGGCGAAAAAATCTGCTGTGAAAAAAGCTAAGCCGGCTGCAAAAAAGGCAACGAAATCTGTTAAGGCGGCTCCCAAGGCAACTCCCAAAGCCACTACGAAGAAGCCTGCAGTCGCAAAAAAAGTAAAAGAGATCGTTAAGAAACCAGTTTCGGCAATCGAAAGAAAGCCGGTAGTTGAACTAAAAGAAAGCAGTGGAAAAAATCCTGCAGCAACAGCGGCAAGGATTGCCCAGGCTGCACAACTGAACTTTTTTCAAATGCCGAATCAGCGCCCGATGGCCCATAAGCCCGCTAAACCTTCGGTGAATTCTGAAGAAAAAAGCCGCTATTCAGACGAGGAATTGAAAGAATTTGAAGTGCTGATTAACCGCAAGCTGGAAAAGGCACGCGAGGAGTATAAGATCCTGAAAGATACCCTGAACCGTACCAACGATGAAGGCACCGATGCGACATCCGGTGGAAACACGAAGGTACTCGAGGATGGGGCTGAAACAGCAGAAAAGGAAAATCTGAGTCAGCTTGCCGCCCGTCAGCAAAAATATATATCGAACCTTGAGAACGCTTTGATCCGCATTAAAAACGGTACATATGGTATTTGTTCCGTGACCGGAAAACTGATCTCAAAAGAACGGCTCATTGCTGTCCCTCACACAACCCAATCAATTGAGGCTAAATTGATGCAGCAGGACTAATTCCGTTAAAATCTTTTCCACGGCAAAAAAATATTCGAAACCTTTCGCGGCAGCGCCGCCGAGGCCGTTGGAAAAGTATTAGCTTTGGGGTTGAACACCAATTAAATTTATTTCGTCGTGGATTTCTTACAAAATCATATTGAGGCGTTGATCTTTTGTTCGCCAACTCCGATCAGGCTCGCCGACATCAAGGCGTGTTTAACTGAAATGTTTAATGCCGACGTTCCGGAAGAGGACATCGCTGGTGCAATTCAGCGGGTCGAAGAAAAATTCAATGCAGAGGAATACTCCTTTCAATTGTATAAGTCCGCCGGGGGTTACCAGTTTCTAACCAAACCAGCCTACCAGGCAAGCATCAGCATCCTGCTGAAGCAGCAGTCTAAAAAAAGACTGTCAACATCAGCGATGGAAACGCTTGCCATCATTGCATACAAGCAGCCAATATCGAAAACGGAAATAGAAAACATCCGCGGTGTTAATTGCGATTACGCTGTTCAGAAATTACTGGACAAGGGTTTGATTGAAATCACCGGAAAAGCCGAAACGATTGGTCGCCCGATGTTATACGGAACAACGCAAAAATTCATGGAATACTTCGGGATCAGCGATCTTGTTGAACTGCCAACACCGAAGGAAGTCAGCACCGAAGTCAATACAATTGGCGAGAATACAGATTTAAAAGAGCCAGATGCCCAGGCCTAATACACGCGGCAAATCTTCAGGGCGGCGCGGTTCTCGCTCCGATAACCCGGGAAAATCCTTTTCGGACAGAAAAAAATCTTCTTCGCGGAAACCTGATAAGGAAAGAGGAGGCGATTCCGGCAAGTCATTTTCATCGAGCCGATATAATCAGAAACCAGGCGCCCGATCGGGCCCGCGGAAATCCGCTCCGGATCGCGGAGACGATTCGGAGAAATCCGGTTCTTCGAGTCGTTACAATCAACGATTCTCAGGAAGCAGGCCAGGCGCCGGAAAATTTGACAAGAAAGAGCGTCGCGGCAAGGATTCCGGAAAGCCTTTTCCGTCGAAACGTTTTGACGAAAAACCCGCAAGGTCAGGTGCCCGCAAATCGGGGACTGAACGCGGGGAGTATTCGGAAAAGTCTTCATCGTCAAGTCGTTATAACCAAAGGTCAGGAAGCAGGCCGACATCCCGAAAATTTGATAAAAGAGATGAGGGAGACGACTCAAAAAAGTCCTTTCCGTCTAAGCGGTTTAACGAGAAACCCGCCAGATCAGGTCCGCGCAAATCGGGTGCCGCCCGCGGTGAGCATTCAGATAAATCTTTTTCTACCAGTCGCTACAATCAACGATCCACTGGAAGCAGGCCAACATCCCGGAAATTTGATAAAAAGGATGAGGGTGATTCCGGAAAATCGTTTCCGGCCAAAAGGTTTAACGAGAAACCGCCTGGCAGACCCGGGGCAAAACCCTGGAAAAGCCGGCCGGAAGATGATCAGGGCGATCGAAAAAGTGGTTTTGGGCGATCTTCAAAATCTTACCCACAAAAAGAATCAGGCTCGTTTGATGCCATGCCACCACGATCCCGGCAAAAATCCGAATACGTAAAAAAGGAGAGAACCGAGGAAAAAGCACAACCCCAAACAACTGCTCCAACACAAACTGAAAAGATCCGCCTAAACCGTTTCATCGCAAACAGCGGCGTATGTTCGCGCCGTGAGGCAGACAACCTTATTACGATGGGCGTCATTTCTGTCAATGGAAAAACCATTACAGAGCTTGGTTATAAAGTTAGTCCAGGTGATGAAGTTCGATATGAAAACCGTGTTCTAAGGGCGGAGAAGCCGGTTTATATCCTGATGAATAAACCAAAAGGTTATCTGACAACGACGGATGATCCACAAGAAAGGAACACAGTGATGCAATTGCTTGCCGGCAGCGTCAGGGAGAGGATCTATCCGGTTGGAAGGCTTGATCGAAACACGACCGGATTGCTGTTATTGACCAACGACGGCGATCTCGCAGACAAGCTGATGCATCCTTCGTATAATGTCAAGAAGATCTATAAAGTCGAACTCGATCGCCCGCTTTCAAAGGATGATTTTCAATCCATTCTCGAAGGCGTAAGGCTTGAAGAGGGGAAAGCCATGGTCGATGATCTTGCCATAATTTCCGACGACGGTAAAACGGTAGGGATCGAACTGCACATTGGCTGGAATCGTGTGGTGAGAAGAATATTCGAAAGTCTCAACTATGAAGTCGTACGCCTTGACCGTTCTGTTTACGCCGGTCTCGACAAAAAAGATCTGCCCAGAGGCAAGTGGAGATTCCTGAGCAGGGAAGAGATCATCCATCTCAAGCATTTCAAATAAATTGATCAGCTGCTTTCTGAAAATCTGAAAGCGGATTCTTGAAATTCTGGTTATTCCTATTCTACTTTGGGTTATGACAAAACCTGATTTGACCGAGGTTCCTGTTTTCTACAAAGGTTATGTGGAGAACGTCAAGGACCTGGAACTCTTCGATGCCCTGAACCAGTCGTCGAAGGTGGCCTTGAATATCTTTAAAAACATTCCGGAAGATCTGGGAGAATACCGTTACGCCGAGGGGAAATGGAGTGTCAAGGAGGTATTGAACCACATGATGGACTCCGAACGGATATTTGCCTATCGTGCATTGCGCTTTTCGCGAAATGATAAAACGCCCCTTCCGGGATTCGAAGAAAAGGATTACGCCCCTATGGCAAATGCCCATGCGCGCACGATTCAACAACTTACTGCAGAGATGGAGCGACTAAGGGCGACGACGATTGATTTGTTTTCCAGCTTTAGCCCGCAAATGCTAAAACGCGAAGGCGTGGCCAATAACAATCGGTTATCGGTTCTGACGCTCGGCTACGTGATCGCTGGCCATGAGACGCATCATCGGAAAGTGATCGTCGAGCGGTATCTGACCAAGTGACGGATGCGGATCTGCGTTATCTTCCTGCTTGGAGTGTGGGTTTGTTCATGCGCTCCGGCCAAACGCCTGGGACTCCAAAGGTCTTTAGAATCCGCCGAGAAAAAATTTCAGGACCATATGGGTTTTATGGTTTATGATATTGCCAAGGAGAAAGCTATTTACGAGTTTAATTCTGACAAATATTTTACCCCTGCCTCCAACACCAAGATCTTTACCTTTTATACATCATTGAGGATATTGGGCGATTCTGTTCCTGCCTTGAAATATGTTTACCGGAATGATTCATTGATCTTTTGGGGCACGGGGGATCCGTCATTCTTGTACAGGTATACATTTGAAAATGGCCGCGTTTATAATTTTTTGGCTACCGCGAAATTCCCTCTATATTTCTCATCATCGAATTTTTTTACAACGCATTTTGGCAGTGGGTGGGCATGGGATGATTACAACTCCACGTATTCGTCCGAACGGTCATCCTTTCCTGTTTACGGTAACTTGTTTACAATCAAAAAATCGGGCGCGCTCTTCAGTACGGCGCCTGTTTTTTTCGAAAATTATTTTTCAATCGGTGAGCGGCGAAAAAAGGAAGAGATTGTTCGCGAGATCAATACGAATTTTGTCCGATTCCACCCGGGCCCCGATCGTCCAAAGAATAAAAAGGAATGGGACGTGCCCATTCATTTGGACGACGATCTGGTCGTAAAACTTTTGTCCGACACCCTCAAACGCCCCGTCCAGAAAGTGGCGATAAAACTGCCACCCCTTGCACTCGAATATTACAGCATTCCATCCGATAGCCTGTACCGCGTAATGATGCAGGATAGCGACAATTTTATCGCCGAGCAGTTGTTGCTGATTTGCGCCAATGTGGTGCGGGATTCCCTTCGCACGGAAACTGCCATTGACTACGCGGTGAGAAATTTTCTGGATGATCTTCCGGATAAACCGGTTTGGGTTGACGGTTCAGGACTCTCGCGATACAATTTATTCACGCCCAGGTCGATCGTCAAACTCTGGCATAAGATTTACGAAATTGTTCCCAGGGAACGATTGTTTGCTTTGCTGGCAACGGGTGGAGAAAACGGCACGATCAAAAACTGGTATAAAGCTGACCCACCGTATATTTTTGGCAAGACCGGCACCTTAAGCAACAATCATTCGCTGAGCGGATATCTTGTTACGAAAAGCGGAAAGACACTCATTTTCTGTTTGATGAATAATAACTACGTCGCGACAACCTCGGATGTTCGCAAAATGATGGAGCAGATATTAAAAACGATTTACGAAAAATATTAAATGAAAAGAATTCTCGCCTATTCGTGGTTCTTGGTCACGCTGTGTCGTGCAACGCACGCGCAAACCCCCGACAGTCTTGACATAAAGATCGGTCAGATGCTGCTGATCGGCTTCCCCGGTTCCGCAGTCGACTCGGCCGTTCTCGAAGAAGTCAGGGCGGGAAAAGTTGGATCGATCCTGTTGTTCGAGAAGAATATTCCACCGGTAAATTCCTTTGTAGCGTTGAAGAAGATCATTTGGACTTACCAGCAGGCCGCTTCAATCCCGCTGTTCATTGGAATCGATCAGGAAGGCGGACGTGTGAACCGGCTGAAAAACAAATATGGATTTCCCAGCTCGATCACTGCCGAGGCGATGGCGAAGTCTCCATCCTTTGACTCCGTTAGATTTTATGGCGAGAGTACAGCGGCGACACTCGCTGGACTTGGCATCAATATCAACTTTGCGCCCGTGGTCGACCTCAGATCAAATCCGGATAACCCGATCATCGCTCGCTACGGCAGGGCATTCTCTGCAAATGAAGATTCGGTCACAACAATGGCAAAAGAGTATATCCGGCAACACCGAAAGTTTGGAGTGTTTACCACCCTCAAGCATTTTCCGGGACACGGAAGCTCAAAGGACGACACACACCTGGGCATTGCGGATGTGACCAACACATGGGAAGAACGGGAGCTTGAACCCTATCGCAGACTGATCGGCTCGGGTTACGCGGAAGCGATCATGACATCACATATTGTCAACAAAAAGCTTGAACCCGATGGGCACCCCGGCACGTTATCGGATGATATCATCACGGGGATTTTAAGAAGGAGACTCAATTTCAATGGCGTTATTTTCACCGACGATATGCAGATGCACGCCATCGGTAAACATTACGGGCTTGAGGAGGCGATCAGGCTCGCGATCAATGCAGGGGTTGACATCATGACATTTTCGAACAATATTTCCGGAACCGACAAAAGGACGGTTGATGTTGTTCATTCGATTATCCGGAAGATGGTGGAGGAAGGAACTGTTAAAGCCGAACGTATTGACGAGAGCTTTAAGAGAGTTATGAAGCTTAAGGAACAGATGGATTATATCAACGACGCCACGTTATTGCGGCAGGAGATCTTTAAAGAACAGACGCGGAATGCGGCGCTGCAAAACAAGGTCAAGGAGCTGGAGGATCAATTTGACGCGAAGGGGCGAAAGAAGAAAAAGAAATCCAGGAAAAGAAATTAGCACACCGTTAATCGTCTGTGAATGACTACTTCGTTCAGGGTTATCGAAAGCACGGCACCCAGACTTCCAATCCTAATCAGCGTTCCACATTGCGGAACAGATTTTCCGGATGAAATCCGACATGAATATAAAGAATCGCTGATCCGGTCGCCGGATGATACAGACTGGTTCGTCGACCAACTTTACGATTTTTGTCCGGCCCTGGGGATTACGATGATCACGGCAATCCATAGTCGATGGGTCATTGATCTGAACCGCGATCCCCAAAGCAAGCCGTTATACACGGACGGCAGGATTATCACTGGCTTGTGCCCGACAACGGATTTTCTCGGCAATGAGCTTTATGTTGATGATCGTTCGGAAGTGAATCAGGGAGAAATCGACCGCAGGCTTCAATTATACTACTGGCCATATCATCATAGGATAAAAACGGAATTGGAAAAACTTAAGGAGGAGTTTGGCAGCGTTCTCTTATGGGATTGCCATTCCATCCGCCAAAGGGTTCCAACTATTCAGGAAGGTAAATTTCCGGATCTGATTCTTGGATCCGCAGATGAGACATCAGCTTCAAAAGAATTGATTAACGCCGCCTTGCACTCGCTTGGCGGTGATCGGTACCAACTCTATCACAATCATCCATTTAAGGGAGGCTACATTACCCGCACTTATGGGAGACCAGATCAGGACATCCATGCATTGCAGCTTGAAATGACGAAGCTTAATTACATGGATGATTCCGAAAAAAATTATGATCCCTCGCGCGCGAAGCGCATAAGGGAGCTGTTAAAACGGACTCTATGCCTCCTGGCCGAATCCATTTCCTCTTAAGTCAAGTATTCTATATATTTAGTTCAACCTGTTAGAACGCGTGACGGATCGCATTCTCACGATAAAAAATGTTTCATGAGCAAAGACCCGGCATTTTGCACGAAATATTATCATTTCAAGAGTCTTCTTCTTTCAGACGGCTGGATGGCGCCTGCTTATGTGGGCATTGACGACACCGGGACAATCAGATATTTATCCGCAGACCCTCCTGAAAACCTTGCCCTGATCGAGGCGGTGAACGGACTTGCTCTTCCCGGATTCTTAAATTGTCATTCCCACGCTTTTCAATATGCCATGGCAGGAATGGCCGAGAAACATGCCGACGGAACGAGCGACGATTTCTGGAGCTGGAGGGAGGCGATGTATCAATGTGCGCTTAGCCTCGACGCCGACCAGATTCAGACTGTCGCAACTGCGGTTTATATCGATATGTTGAAGAGGGGCTATACCCATGTCGCAGAATTTCATTACCTGCACCATGACAAAAACGGGAAACCTTATTCGAATTACGCGGAGACCAGTGTTGCTATTCTCGCGGCGGCGGCGTTGGCAGGAATCCGGCTGACGTTAATACCTGTGTTCTATCAGCGTGGAGGATTTGGAAGGGATGCGCAGCCAAGACAACGCCGGTTTATCTTTAAATCGATCGACGATTACTTCCGTTTGCTGGACGATGCGGCCAGTGTCGTTAAACCAATCTCGACATCGACACTTGGATTTGGTGTTCACTCATTACGCGCTGCTGATGCGAAAGATTTATTATCAATATTTGAGCAGGGGCCGAAGGAAATTCCCTTTCATATTCACGCGGCCGAGCAGTTAAAAGAAGTCGGGGATTCTGTGGCGTTTTTGGGAAAAAGACCCGTGGAGTGGCTAATTGAAAACATGGATCTCAACGAACGCGTAAATATTGTTCATTGTACGCATCTGAACGATAAGGAGGTGGAGCTTCTCGCAAAAAGTAGAGCCAACACGGTTCTATGTCCTGGCACCGAAGGTAATCTGGGGGATGGAATATTCCGTTTGTCGGACTATTCACAATATAATGGCAACTGGTGTATCGGAACAGATAGTCACATCAGCCTTAACCCATTGGAGGATCTGCGGTGGCTCGACTATGGCCAGCGTCTGGTGACACACCGAAGGAATACATTCAATGACGGAGGCTTCTCGCTGATAAGAAAAGCTTTCATCTGCGGACATCAGGCGATGGGTTTAAAGCGTCAAAATTTTTTTGAGATAGATCAGCCTTTGGACGCGGTGGTATACGATTGTACCTCCCGCCTTCTGACGGAAGTAAGTAATTCGTTTTCCCTGTCGCGTATATTGTACACGGCGGACAGCGGATGTGTCCTGGGGACAATTGTCAATGGAAAGTGGATCGTGAAAGATTCCCACCATTCGGAAGAAGAGCAGATAGGAAGTTCGTTCCGCCAGACCCTTCGCGCAATAACCATCGGCTAGCCTTGTTTAAAATTGAGACATACAAATGATCCGTTCAATCTCGCCAGCCGATAACCTCGCCGTTGCCAATATTATCCGGACAGTCATGCCTGAATTTGGCGCAGGCGGCCAGGGTTTTGCCATTCATGATCCGGAAGTAAATGATATGTTCGGCGCCTACACACGGCCACGGTGTGCGTATTTTGTTTGTGAGCTAAATGGAAAAGTAGTTGGCGGAGGAGGTGTGGCGCCTTTGGAGGGTGGTGATACTGATACCTGTGAGTTAAAAAAAATGTACTTTCTGCCGGAAGCAAGGGGCCGGGGACTTGGCGGGGAAATTTTAAAAGCTTGCCTGGATGCTGCTGCGGAATTGGGCTTCAAATACTGTTACCTTGAAACCTTCAATACGATGACGGCGGCGATGCGCGTTTACGAACATTACGGGTTCCAAAAAATTCCAGGTCCATTGGGAAACACCGGGCATTTTGCATGCGACACTTTTTATAAACGCGAACTGTCTTCACCAAAAAGAAATCCGCCCACTATTCGAAGCAGGGAGTTCCCCGGCGATTAATATCCCTTCGATGCGGAAGTCATGGGGATCCCTGAACAGCACAACGCAAGGCCATTCTCAAATTCAGGCGAAGCGTAAAGGTCAGCGATACAGACGGGCGGAGTAACCTCGGTTCGTTTCGACTCCACTCATGTCCTCATAAATGAAAGGAACGATCTCCTTTCCCGTTTTGTCAAGCGCGCCCCATTTGCCATTCAGGCGCAATCTGACAACTCCATGGGAAAATTCAGGAACGTAACTATGACCGCTGTCATATTTTGGAGGGATAACTTCCCTACCGTCATTGTCCAGGAATCCGAATTTGTCAAATAACGTTACTCTGACCATCCCGTCATCCAGGATCTCAATTTGCGTGTACTTCAATGACGCGATTTCTTTTCCCGTTTCGTCGATCAGTCCATATCCTTTGTTGCTTTGATAGACGACTGCAATCCCCTTTTTGAACGGATAGGTCCGGTCATAAACGCAATTGATTTTTATCTCGTGATTCGCGTTGCTATAACCCCACTCCTCCCCGTTTCTGTACGGGAAAAGATCCGCACCTGGCTCGTGGAAAAATGTAAGTGAAACAATAAAAAATAGATAAAGACCGATCTGCTTCATGAGTCAAAAAAATAAGGTGGAGAAAAGCGTGAAATTTCGTTTCAGACTGGTTAATAAAAAATCAAATGAGCATCGAAAGGGTACATAAGATCTGATCTGCCTGCTTTGGCGACATTCTAAGCGACTATTATGAAGCGGCGGTGTGCATCGATCCTCTGGCGTGCATGCGGGTACTTTTACATGCAAAAGGTTATCTTGGCAGTTGGATAATAGTTATGACTGCCCCACAGATACTTTCTTATCCGGAGAAGTTCGTCCGGTGGATACCCTTGCCATACTGGCTCACCTATATCCTGGTATGGGAAGGCATATTTGGAGTTGATTATCTTTTGTCACTTTCCGTTCCGGGAGCACAGGAACATTTCCGTGAATTCGGATGCCTGGTCGCTTTTTTTGCACTGGTTTGTGTCGCGATTATTTATTGCTCGCGTGTTTGCTGCAGGTTATTTACAGATCTTCTCTTATTTATTGATCATAATCCGGACGAGCTTTACGATTGGTACAAGACGAAAATATCGCGGAGCTATGAAGGAGTCCGGCCATTTGTGTTTGCGGTTTTGTTTGTCGTGGTTGAAAATTTTACGGTGGGTTCGACCATCAGGCAGCTAACACCGCCGGATACTTCAATCTACTATCTGCGAATTGCCTATGAAATTGTCGGATTCTTTTTTCTCGGGATCGGGATATGGGCCTTGTTGAATATATTGTTGATACCGATCGGTTTGACAAAATTCAGAATACGTGTTACCGTAAATCAGATTTCGGGAAGGGGCCTGCAGGCGCTTGGATCTGCATACTTTAAAATGTCGCTCGCGATAACGATGTCGTTTATTCCTCTGGTGGTCGCCGCGATTGTCTCATCACTGATAGAAGACGTGTCCATTGCACTTTGGCTCGGGGCCGGAACCATGGTCATTTTTTGCTTTTTCCTCCTTCCCCAGATTGGAATTCATCGAATCATGGCTTTTGAGAAACAGCAAAGGCTTTTGTCATTTGCCAACCATTTGGAAGACGCGATGGAGCGTTCGTTAAAGGATCCAACATCAGAAAATATGCAACGGCTTAAAGAACTGTTCGAGCTTCAGGCATATCTGCGGGGCATGAATGAGTGGCCATTCAATACGAATACGCTTTGGCAACTGATCACCGCGCTTTTGATACCCCTGATGCTTGCAATGCTTGAGATTTTTTTCTGAGATCACTTGTGATGTTTCTCATAATGCTCCTTTAGAATATCCTCGGCAAAGTCATTTGTAAGGTCGCGGACGGCCGTGTGGACGTGGTTCGCGTTGGTTTGCGTATTGTCATACTCGATAAGCAACATCGGACCCTGAATTCGGTAATAATGCCCTGCTCCGGGCTTCATACTTCCGGCCCATGCAAAATAGAGATTTTCAATTCCCGCTTTTTTTATTTTCTCCATCAATTTCGTTGAAAAGCCGAGCTGGTAATTTTTGACATAAACGTTCAAAAGTTTGTCGAAAAGATCTTTCTGCAGAGCAGTAAGATCCGCATATGAAATTCCTTTAGGTTCAAGAGTTTTCGCATTTCTCTCATTACCGGAAACTATTTCGGGCAGGGCGTTCTCGCTAAACCGCGCCTGTTGAAGTTGTTGTGAATTCAGTGCGTTCACCAGCCTAAAACCGAGTTCTGTTTCGAGCTGCAGGGTCTGTTTGCCTTTTTGTTCTTCCAGCGGGATCACGGCCGGATTGGAACCCATAAAAGTCGGTGTTGAGGCCACGATGGTTCCATCATCCGAAGAAAAATTGAGTGATATGTGATGGCCTTCAAATCTCCATCCCCAAAGGTCGTCTTCAGATGGTTTTCCGAAAATTGAGAAAAAGTACTTCATTGGATCCCGGTAGGCGTCATCTTCCCCTCTTCCTTCGACTTCGCGGAGCACCGCTTCAAGGGCAACAATGTTGGTAGCCTTGCTATATCCCTGATCACTCAGGGATGCCTTCAAAAGGGCGAACGCAAGTTGTTTTTGTTCTTCGTTCAGGTCATGGAGTGAAAGTCCCTTCCTTGCTTTGGGTACGAAATTCCAGTTATACCGCTCCGCGTCCTTGTATTCAAATAGCACCTTTGATTTCAGGCTTTCATCCAGGCTGGCAAGAAATTCATTCGCATAAAGTTCCGGTCCGCCGGTCTGTGCGCTGACGCACGTGATCGTTACGCTTAAGACGTGCAGAAAAATGTAGAACCTCATCATGTGATTTATTTAATTGTGAATATATGATCACCAATTTCCAACTTTGAAATCTCCAACTTCACAACAACTTTAAACCTTGGACTTCCGGCCCGCACCCTTTGATTCCCTGAAGGGGCCGTCGCGCATTTTCGGTCATCAAATACTTTTCCCATGCCCAACTTAATAACTTTCAAACCTTGAACTTCACAACAACTTTAAACTTTAGACTTAAAAGGCGCAGCCAGGTCCGGCCCACACCCTTTGATTCCCTGAAGGGGCCGTCGCGCATTTTCGGTCATCAAATACTTTTCCCATGCCCAACTTAATAACTTTCAAACCTTCAACTTCACAACAACTTTAAACTTTAGACTTTAGACTTAAAAGGCGCAGCCAGGTCCGGCCCACACCCTTTGATTCCCCGAAGGCTCGCGCATTTTCGCCTTCAAATACTTTCCCCATGCCCAACTTAATAACTTTCAAACCTTCAACTTCACAACAACTTTAAACCTTGGACTTCCGGCCCACACCCTTTGATTCCCTGAAGGGGCCGTCGCGCATTTTCGGTCATCAAATACTTTTCCCATGCCCAACTTAATAACTTTCAAACCTTCAACTTCACAACAACTTTAAACTTTAGACTTTAGACTTTAAACTTTGCTCCGCTACTGACCGACCATAAACACCGCATTACCAAACAACAATTTTCCGTTTTCCCAAAACGCCCGGAACAGCGGATTATCGACCAGGTACACAACCTCTCCCTGTCCTTTGTCTTCAACACCAAAAACGATGCTGTTCGTCAACGTTTCGTTGGCCTTGTATCCCGCAAACCCCTGGACAGGTTTTATTTTTCCCTTGATGCTCCCCACGTTCCAACCATTTTCCAGAAAGGCGAACCGCAGCTCATTGGTTTTGAGCGAATAATAATGGTTGCCCAGACCGAATCCAAGAGGATGTGAATTATCAATGCCAATCTTGTAGACCGCCCCCGAAATTGTCTCCGAAACCATCCGGCGCTCGGTTTCCTCGTAACGGGGAAAACCCTCTTTTTCTTTCCGGGATTTTTCCAATCTTTCAGCTTCACTTTTTTCCTCAGACGAGGCAAATCGTTTGAGTTCGAATCCCGGTTTTTCAACAAATGAGTTAATGGCGCTGCCGATCAGTATCAACCTTCCCCCTTTATCGACCCAGGTGCTGATTTCGCTTAATGTTGGTTCGTCAAAGATCCGGTAGCTTCCTTCAGGAACGATGAGCACATCATATTTTTTCAGATCCACATTTTTGAAATATTCGGTACCGAGCTGCGTAACCGGATAGCGGATCTGTTGTTCAAAGAAATGCCAGACCTCCCCACTCGATAACGATGAGGTTTGCTCTCCGAAAACGCATGCGACTTTCGGTGCGCGAATAAAATTCTGATCTCCGGAACCAAGATCCTTCCCTTTTTCGACAAAGCCTGTCGCACTGGTGCGAATTTGCCTCCGGGATTTTTTCGCCAGTTCAACAATAAGCGAATCAAAATTATTGATGTGCTCGTTGTTCCTTCGCGTAACGATGAGGGTTCCGGAGTTATAGCTTTCGCCGCCCATGGTGAACGCCCTTTCTGCAGACCTCACACGCACATTGTTCTCCATCAGCGCAGCAAGAAATGCCACATCGTGAATGGTTTTGTAAGGGAAGATGTACGCATAGGGCTTGCCGTTGGGCACATCGTAATTTGCAGCACGTACGAGATAGGGTTTGGACGGCTGGATCTTTTCTGTGACCGCATAAGCCTGCAGATCATAAGCATAGATCAGGTTCCATGCCGTAATGTCGTATGTCAGGGAATCCGGAAGTTTCGGGAAAGGTTCGAATACCGTGGTGATAAATCTTGACTTTGGTTGATAAACACTGACCACGATATCTTCCGTCGATATATTGACGTTGCCGGTAATCTGATTTTGAAAATCGTAACCTTTTGCGGCTTTTGCCGATGGCGGATGCCCGTACGTAATTCCGTGCGAGTCGAGCCAGCGGGTAAGCATGTCGATTTTGTCGCGGTGATTTTCAGATTTTATCACGTATGTTTTATAAGTTGCCGCGGGGTTGTTGTTATTTTCCCGGTAATATTTTTCAAACTCATCGATTACTTTCGACGCGTTTTGAGAGGTGATCTCGATGGTTGACAGGCCCGTGGTGTGATGATGGGTCAGACGATCCTTAAGCGTTAATGGATCACCGGTTTCCGTCGTAATTCCAAGGCCGGCAAAGCCGCTTCCCGCCTGTTCGTAGGTCATGCCAATTGCTCCACTATAAGTCGGATAAGTGTCACCGTAGCTGGGGTAATACAGATCAAAAACTTCTTTGGTGAAATACAACCATCCTTGCTGATCAAAATATTTTGCATTGTTCTTACCGATCATCGTCTGGAATTCCCGCTGCCACGGCGAGATAACTTCGTGGAAGGGCTCGGCCGCGGGGGCAAAGTAGTACGGACTATTAAATCCCTGTTCATGGAAATCCACATGGACATGCGGCAGCCATTGATTGTAAATTTTTATCCGCGCCAAAGATTCCGCCTGAGTTTCCCACGCCCAGTCGCGGTTGAGGTCAAACAAATAATGATTGGTTCTTCCACCGGGCCACGGCTCGCGGTGTTCTCTGGCGTCACCACTTGCGTTATATGGAATGTTGCCATACTGATTGTAAAAATTTGCGTAGCGGTCGCGGCCATCAGGGTTGATACACGGGTCGATCACCACGACGGTATTTTTCAGCCACTGTTGTGTTTTTGTGTTTGCCGGGTTTGCCAGTTCGTACAAGGTCCACATCGAGGCCTCAAGCGAGCTTGCTTCATTGCCATGGACATTGTAACTGAGCCACACAATTGCAGTGCGGTCTGAGGGAGATCCTTCGGCAACGCCCGCCCTTCTGAGATTGTCCGTCCGGATCTTTTCGAGATTTTTGGAATTCTCCGGAGAAGTGATCACCGCATAAATTAAAGCCCTGCCTTCATAAGTAGTCCCATACTCCTGTACTTTAATATTGGATGATACGGATGCGACGTGGTTAAAATATTCAACGAGACGATGATGGCGGGTGAATCGATCTCCGAGCTCATAGCCAAGGAATTCCTTTGGTGGGAGAAGTTTTTGCTGTCCGTAAACAAGAGAAAAGGACAAGAAACAAAAAATAAGGAAGGTGTACTTCATGCTAAAAGGTTTTTGGAAAGATCACAAATGGTAAAAGTTCGAATAGACATTTCTTATAAAAGGCGTTTGATCTGCGGTAAATGGTGTTTTAAATGTTCGGCGAAAAATTTCACAGCGTGTACAACATTTAACCTGCCCGAGAACGCGTGTTTGTAAATTGTACGTTTGATCGTTCGGTCGTCGAAGGTTAAAAGGAAATCCTTCAAGTCAGCCCGTACTGCGTTCCACGCCTGAATTATTTGTGGAAATGTTAATGAAGCAGGATCATGTCCTGAAATGATCCGGGGTCTTTTATATTTCAGGGGAAGCCGCTGTGAGATTAAAAGGACCAGAAATTTGAAATCTTCCCATATTCCTGAATCCCGCGCAGCGGCAATACCGAGGGATTTCTTTTTCATGTAAGCAAGTGAAATACGCTCGACTTCGATGATGTGGGATAGGATCTGACTGATCGACCACTTTCCTTTGCGCGGATTAACAAGTAATTTATCAGCCGGTATGTCCCTGATCAGATGTAGAACCTTTTCCCTTTCGGATTCGGCCTTGCGGAAAACCTTATCAAGTTTTTTATTCATGGATAGTGCAAGTACCAAAATTACTTATCTTTAGGTAAACGTAAACCTTTACCTCTATGGAAACACTGGACTCTACTACAACCACTGCGGCAGTTTCAACCACCAACTATGCAGGGTTCGGACATCGCCTTGTGGCAATCATTATTGATGTGATCATCATCGGCATTCTGCAAAGCGTGGTTATAACACCAATCCTGGGCATGATTGGCGTCGGCGTGGCTTCTGAAATTCAAAACAACGGTGGCGAAATCTCGGAAGCTCAGGCTGTAGGCATGTTTGGGGCTATTATGGCAGCCGTCATGGGAATGTGGCTGGTCGGAATGTGCGTCCAAATTCTCTATTATTCAATCCTGGAATCATCGAAATACCAGGGGACCGTGGGCAAGCTGGTAATGGGCATCAAGGTCACGGACATGAACGGCGAACGGATCTCATTTGGAAAAGGAGTTCTCCGTGCTATCGGACGGGTTATTTCCGGTATGATCCTCTTCATCGGATATTTAATGGCTGCTTTCACCGAAAGAAAACAGGCCTTGCACGACATGCTTGCCGGCACGTTGGTATTGAAAAAGTAAATTCCACAGGAACTCATAAACGAAAACCAGGGCGATTGTCCTGGTTTTTTTTATTTAAATCAAAAAATCAAGTTTGCGCTGGACCAATTCAATCGAGGCCGGAAGATTGCCAAGAATTTCGCCGTCACCTTCTATCAGGCAGGGGCCTTCCGAAGTAAGGGCGATGGAAGTACATTCCCTGTAAAACACACCGGGGTGATCAACGTATTTGCATTTTTTCAACGTTCCTGAATAGCGGATAAAATCAAAAACAGAAACATTTCCGCAGATAAATGCCGTGAACAATTCATCGTCCGGCCTTGCGTTCGGCGCGACGCATAATCCATGACCATAAAACCTTCCGTTCGCAATGGCGAGTGACCGGACTTTTCCCTGCCAGTCCCAACTATTTGCAACGGCTTTAACTATCATGGGGCGATAGCTAAAAAATGTTGCAAGGATGCTTTTCAGGTAGGAGGCTTCAGATCCAAACAAGCGGTCGCTGTCAAGAACCCGTCGTACTACTTCAGGGCCCATTCCAATATCGGCCACATTGACAAAATAGCGCTCGGATTCATTTTGTGAGAAATCCCAGTAACGGATCTTTCCAATATCGATGGGTTTCGGCTGGAAATTCTCCAGTAACGCGATCAGTTGCGCGGGATCTTTTGATGCCCCGGCTGTTTTTGCAAAATCATTTCCGGATCCGATCGGAATGATGCCGATTACCGGAAGGTTGCTTTCGTTTTCGTGCCCGCCTATCACTCCGTTGACGACCTGGTGTAACGTGCCATCACCTCCGGCCGCAAGGATCACATCATACCGGAATTTTTCCGTTGCCCTGGTGCTTAATAAGATGCCGTCATTGCGGGATTTGGTTTCAAAAACATCAACCTGGTGTGCACATCGAAGAGCCGGAAGGAATTTATTGTAGAAGAGTTTTTTCTGAAATGAAATGCCATTGAGAATAACGGCAATTTTTCTTTGGACTTTCATTTACAGTTTTTCTTGATCGCAGCTTTCGCTTCGATGGAACCCATTTCATCGGCCTTTTTGAAATCAAGGCATGCGTCGTAGTTGTTGTTCATTTGTAATTTGATGAGTCCGCGCTGGTAATAGGCCTCTGGATCACCCGGGTACAGTTCAATGGAGGAGGAATAGTCCTCAACAGCTCCGGCAAAGTCTTCCTTCTCAGTTTTACTCAGTGCACGATTGTCAAAATAAACAGGGTTCGTCGGGTCGAGATCAATCGCCTTTGTATAGTCGGCGATCGCTCCATCGTGATCGTCCAGGTTGAATTTCACGACACCCCTCAGGTTGAAGGTTTCAGGCTCCTCTGCATTTAATTCGATCGCTTTGTTATAGTCCTCCAGCGCAGCCTTGTAATCTTCCTTCACGGTTTTGGCCAGAGCCCGGTTCTCATATTTCATCGGGTCATTCGGATCGAGTGTAACGGCCTCGTTATAATCAGCAATTGCTTCGTCGATGTTGCCGATGTTTTGGTGCGCGACGCCCCTGTAATTATACAGGGCCGCGTCCTTTTTATCCATCTCGATCGCCTTTGTGTAATCGTCGATCGCACTGATGTACTCGCCCAGCTCCGCCTTAACAACACCGCGATTGAAGTACTTATCTGCGTCAGGAGGACCGAGCTCCAACGCTTTCGAAAAATCGAAGTATGCTCCCTGAAGGTCCTCGATGTTGTACTTCGCCAGTCCGCGATTGGTATAAGCATCGGAAAATTTTGGATTTAGCCGGATTGCTTTATTAAAATCCGCAATCGCCCCGTCGTCATCTTCCAGAGCGAGCTTGGCCTCGCCGCGATTATTTAACGCGTCGGTATATGTTGAATCGATGTCAAGGGCAAAAGTAAAATCACTGATCGCACCGTACATATCGTCAAGGCCCATTCTCGCCTGTCCCCGAAGATTCAGCGCGGCTTTATTTTTCGGATTGCTGTCAAGGATCTTTGACAATTCCGTCTTTGCCGCCGCGAAGTCGCCGGAATTGATTTTCTTTTTAATGGACTCGAACTGTTGATCCTGACCGAAAAGCAGTGCAGGAACGAAAAGCAACAAAAGGAGAATAAGGCATTTAGTCATGTAAGGGATTATAACGCACCAATTTATAAATAATTTGAGTTCCCGCCGAAGAATGTTTTACCTCCCGGGCAGCAGCCCGTACATAATGCCTGATCCGCCTGACATAAATTTTGATGCGTCATGAGGGAATCGGATTATCTTGCAAAAATTTTTTTTGATATGAAGGCGATTCTATTGACGTTTCCGACTCTCACATTCATGGCGGTGATGACATTTGCCCAGGAGAAGCCCCTGGACATGAAGATGGATTTCGAAGAATACGATCCTCCGTCGACGCTTGTCGTTCCCGAGCACCGCATAACGAGGGCAAAATACCCGTTTATCGATGTGCATAATCATCAGTTCGGAATGCCGACCCAGGACCTCAACCAGTTGCTGAAGGAAATGGACAAACTTAATATGGCGGTAATGGTGAACCTGAGCGGAAGAGGCAGGGGTGGAGCGGAGTATCTTGAGCAATCCTTGGCTAACGTAAAACGAACAAATGCCAGGCGGCTGATCGTTTTCACCAACATGGATTTCTCGGCTATTGATGATCCCCTATGGCAGGAGCGCATGGTGAAGCAGCTGGAGGAGGACGTGAAGAAGGGTGCGAACGGGCTGAAGATCTACAAAAGCCTTGGCATGTTTAATAACGACAGCAAGGGGAACCGTATTCACATTGATGATCCCAGGATTGACCCCATTTGGAAAAAGTGTGGTGAGCTCGGAATTCCGGTCCTGATTCATTCGGCAGATCCAAAGCAATTCTGGCAGCCGATTGATAAATCCAATGAGCGGTGGCTCGAGCTTAAACTTCATCCCGGCCGAAGGCATGACACAGACCCGGTATCGTGGGAAACGATTATTGCGGAGCAACACAATATGATTCGAAAAAACCCGGGAACGAAGTTTATCAATGCTCACCTCGGGTGGTTTGGAAATGATTTGAAAAAACTCGGAACATTACTGGACGAGATGCCAAACATGTTTACGGAAATTGGTGCGGTCATCGCGGAACTCGGGCGGCAGCCACGTGTGGCCCGGGAATTTCTGATCAAATACCAGGACCGGGTTATGTTTGGAAAAGACAGCTGGGTACCGGAAGAGTATACGACGTATTTCCGGGTGCTTGAAACAGCAGATGATTACTTCCCTTACCACAAGCGGTACCATGCGTTCTGGAGGATGTATGGACTTGATCTTCCCGATGAGGTTTTGAAAAAAATCTACTATAAAAACGCGTTGAAAGTCATTCCGAATATCGATTCAACCCAATTTCCCAATTAAGCGAGTATGGTTTTTGACCTGGAAGCATTTGATAACCTGATTAAGAACAGAAGATCTGTTTTTCCGCAGGATTATACCAGCGAAGCGGTGGATGATCTCGTCGTAAAGAAGATTTTGGAGACAGCGGTCTGGGCTCCAACACATAAATTGACACAGCCCTGGCGTTTTGTGGTTTTCACCGGCGGTGGTCTTCGCTCGCTCGCTGAAGCCCAGGCAGCGATCTATAAAAAGGTAACAGAAGCTGATGGCACATTCCGGGAACACAAGTATCAAAACCTGTTAACCAAACCGTTGCTTTCGTCTCACATCGTCGCGATCCTTATGAAGCGCGACCCGAAACAATCGGTGCCCGAAGTCGAGGAAATTGGCGCCGTATTTTGCGCCGTTCAAAACATTTACCTGGCAACCACCGCGTATGGCGTGGGTGGTTATCTCAGCACAGGGGGGATAACTTATTTTGACGAATCCAGGGAGTTTTTCGGACTTGGCGAGCATGACCGTCTGCTCGGTTTTTTTCACATCGGAACGCCTGCGCGCATCCCTTCCGCGCTCAAGCGGATGCCGGTGGAAGAAGTTGTTGAATGGGTCACCGGATAACGGAAGTATACCTGCGATGTCCCTTACCTTGCGCAAGAGGCCTGCGACGGGAATTTTATTGCAAATCTGGCCTGCCGGGAAAGGCGCAATTTTAGCGCGAAAAATCACATACGATGTATTCCCTACGGGATCGTGTCAACAAATTTGCTTGATTGCGTCCAGTTGTTAGACGTTATTACTAAATTCACTATTCAATGATCACTAAAAAGCTATTCTTTTTGATAGGTGTTTTGATGCTGTTTGTCCAGGCGGCCGCTGCCCAGGTGGTTGGCAATTCTTTTCCTTCGATGATCGCTGAAACGGTCGAGGACAAAAAAGTATCACTGCCTCAGGATGTTGCGGGGAAATACACATTGATCGGACTCGCATATTCCAAAAAATCGGAAGATGAGCTCAACTCCTGGTTTCAACCTGTCTTTCAAAAGTTCATTCAGAAAAGCACCGGTGTGTTATCGGGTTTTACTTATGACGTCAATGTTTACTTTGTTCCGATGTTTACCGGGGTGAATGCCGCGGCGGCCGGTACAGCAAAGAACAAGGCGATGAAATCGATTGACCCGCAGCTGCTTCCCTATATACTTTTCTACAAGGGTGACCTGAAGCCCTATAAAGAAGCGCTTGATTTCGAAAAAAAGGACATCCCGTATTTATTTGTCCTCGATCCGAATGGTAAGATCGTTTATGCCACTTCCGGAAAATATACAGACGTGAAGATGGACGAGGTGGAGGAAAAAATTGAATAAAGGTATCATCGATGGATGCACTTGAGCTATTTGGAATTGCCCTCGCACCCGGTGCCGCCATTGCCCTTTATATTTATCTGAAGGATAAGCACGAACGCGAGCCGCTTTATCTTTTGTTCACGTGTTTTTTCTATGGAGTCCTCAGCACGTTAATTACGCTCGTGATCAGCTGGCCAGTCAATACGCTGATCATACTCAGGGAGGATGACATCGTAGACGAACTGATCACCGCGATCTTCAAGGTGGCGTTGATTGAGGAGTTCAGCAAATTTATTTTTGTTCGCTTTGTCCTTTTTCCAAACAGAAATTTCAATGAGCCCTTTGACGGGATCGTTTATGCCGTAATGGTCGGGATGGGTTTTGCTACGCTCGAAAATGTCATGTATGTTTTTGAATATGGTTTTCAAACAGGGTTATTGAGGATGTTTACTGCGGTGCCTGCACATGCGACCTTTGCAGTGCTGATGGGATATTACATTGGGAAGGCGAAGTTTGTTCAATCCCGCAACCTGTATTACGGGGTTCTGGCACTCCTGGTGCCTACGCTCTTCCACGGCGCATATGATTATTTCTGGTTCATCGCAGAGGTGAAGGGAATTTGGGCCGGCATATGGATTTTTGCAATCCTTTCACTCGTGATCGGGTTGGTGCTTTCCAAAAAAGCAATCCTGTTACATCAGCAGGCGTCACCCTTTATGCCTGTAAAAAAGGTTGACTCCGAGCCACCTGCCGTCCCCATGTAAGCCATTCAATGCAGACTTAAAGCTTCCTGAATATTTTGCAACAGGTTATCCGTGGCGGAAATTTTTTGATGCTTCGCAACAGCTATTCTCATTGCTTTCAAACCAGTTGCTCCTGGCAACTCTTCAAGCTCCAGGTGTTCCACCTCGCCCGAAATGAGGTTTCTCGAAGCCAGGTATTCAAAATACCTTTTGTACTCTTCTTCAATTTTGGTTTGATTGTACACGATCGAGATCTTCCCAGGTTGTGTCAGGCGTTCTGAAGTGTTTTTGATATATGCCTTGTCTATTCTTTTCTTGACGATCTCATAGCGGATGTCGTACGCGCCATCGACATCAAACTGTTTTTCGTCGGCGCGGAAACGTATTGATAACGGCTGATCGTGCACCAGTATCAATTGCGTGATATCAAGCGGGGTTTTCAGGGTCGGCTTCAGCTCGTCCATTTTATGGTCGATCTCGCACATCAGCATCAACTGCCACAACCGAAAGTTTTTCAGGTAAAACGGATCGAAGACCCGATCCTTTACGAGGGAAGTGCCAAGATATAGCGTATACTCAATCCCGTCGGTTTGATACTTTTCAAAATAATGGGGAAACATTTTCTGTGCCTGTTCCTGCGCTTCGTCGAGATAATGGCTGATCATTTTATTGATCATGCCAAGACTTTCCTCGAACGCTTTTCTGCGTTTGTAAACCACGCCGAAAACTGGGTCGAGGAATTGCCGGTATTGTCCGACAAAACTTTTGACCTGCTCATCCTGGGCAAAATGTGCAATCAGCGGATTCACCTCCCCTTTCAGAAACTCCAGCACATTGCTTTCATCGCCCGAGGCGAGTCCGGAATCTAATTTGCTGAGCTGGTTCTCCGTTTTAAAAATGATCTCCTCGATCAGCGGAAGCTTTTTGAAATAATTTATTTGTTCAAGCAGTGCCTTTACCATCGCCAGGTTTTCCTGTAGGTCGAGCTGAATTGAACTGTTGCGTTCCACCGACGAATTTCGCACATCGGCCAGTCCAAACATCGGATAAACATCCTTAAAAATTATTTCTTCAAGCAATGCTTTTTCGCCCATGCGTCGTTTTGCAAGCAGATTGCTTCCTGCCTCAAAGAATCTCCATTGAACCGAAGGGTGGATACTGGTGCATTCCTCCTGGATGATCGCCCGTATTTCAGTGGCCATTTCTTCTTTCACCCGCTTAACTGCGGCCGTAAACATGGGAAGGGCATTTTCGACTTTGGCTGCGCTCACTGCATTGAGTTTGCCGGGTGTTGGCGATGCGAGCTCAAGCATTCCAATCGCCTCGCCGTCATCAATAAGAGGTGCGAGCAGGATATTTCTGATGCCATTTGAAAGAAGCGCATTTTCAATGGTTGTTTTGAACGGATAGTGATTGAGATCCTCAATGGTGATATTCCGCTTTTCAGCCCAGGACCTTTCATAAATTGATCCGCTGTAGTTATCGCACAGAATTCCCGAAGCGTTATCATCTGCCAGGCTCTTCCAGCATTCACGGTGTTCGGAACTGTTCAGCACGATGTTATTATTCGGATCGAAAAACGCCACCCCCAGGCGAATATCGGGCATGTTGAAGATCGATCTGAGTTTATGTTGTATACCCGCAAATGTTTCCTTTTTTGTGACGGCATTTTTTTCAAGGAGATCGTATTTGATCGAAGAGACCATTTCCTGTTCAGTGACATCGATCATTTTAAAGATCATGAAACCGTGAAACTCGAAATTTTTTGGATTGATATACTGAAGCAAAAGATCCAGGTCGTAAATTCTTTCACTTAAAAAACGCAGGACTTTTTCGTCGATTGCAGGAGGCTGCTCCCGGCTAACTATCTCAAAGAACTGGCGGCCGATGTCAATTTTGTAAACCTTATCCAGGCCGTTTTCGGGATTGCGGATCGTACAGAGAATTGGTTTATCGAAGGCGATCGGCACATTGTAAAACTGATGCAGGATCATCAGACACGCATGGATCGTTTTTCCCGTTACCATTTGGTTTCCGGGAATGTTGACCTTCGAAATACTCTCCAGATTCGCAAAGTCTATTGAACTTTCAAACGCGCGGTTGGCGTAAAACCATTTGAAAGAAAATGGCATTGTTGCCGCTGTAAGCTCGTGATCTGTTTGTGCGGGAGGAATAACAGCCATCATCAAAAAATTCACAAGTTCTTTGTGCTTTTCAAGGAGGGTAAAGTCTTCCATCGACTGTTCGAGTTCCGGGGCGCGGTCAAGGGCTTCCAAAACGCCGTTTGTAAATCGCGAAATGTCACCAGCGCGAAGCGCATCTCTCCAGTATCTGATGAGCATTTTGAGGCTCAGCACCGATTTGAACGGGAATACTTTGACTGGTTGGGTACCGACAGCGTCCATAATTGTAGATCAAGTGCTTTTTAAAACGTTTTTCTGAATTTACCGGTTCTTTAAAAGGGTCGGAAATGCATTAAAATTAGTCTAAGGTGTTTTATTATCATTTCGGGCCGGGTGTTGAGCCGGTTCCAACCTTTATATTTGGCACAGTGTCTATGTGTGTGAAAGTATTTATGAAACAGTGCAGTAGATTGTTTGTTTCCATTGTCGTAAGCCTGCTTTGCGGATGCAGCTCCGACGATGACCTGGGAGATTTCCAGATTTTTGCCTACAACTACGATTTCAATCAATCGGATTTCGGGTGGCAGGCAGGCTTTTCTGATTTTCCCGCGTCGTCAGATTCCGGGTTTTATGAATTGCAATTCGCTTATGCCGAACAGGTGTCAGAATCTTTACGGAAAAAAGCCCTGATGATCTCCGGCAACAACCACAGTGACGATCTGTTCATGTATGTCAAGAAAAAGGTTGAAGGGCTGGTTCCGGACACAGATTATACCGTGACATTCGAAATTGAATTCGCCTCCGATGCCGAACAAGGTGAGTTCGGCGCGGGCGGATCTCCCGGTGAAAGTGTGTTCCTGAAAGTGGGTGCCACTGAAATAGAACCCAAAAGCCTGATTGAAAATGATCAGTATGTGATGAATATCGACAAAGGAAACCAGGCGGAAGATGGGGAGGATATGGTTGTTATTGGAAATATCGCTGTTCCGCAAAACACGGATGGATATGCACTCGCGCTGCGCTCGAACTCGGCGTCAAGCCCAAATTCAACTCCCAATAAGCCCTTTGTTGTCAGAGCCAATAGCCAGGGTCAGGTTTGGCTGATCGTGGGAACCGACTCGGGTTTTGAGGGACTCACCACCCTTTATTACACAAAGGTGAGCGCGGTATTCAGCAAGTGATCAGCCAGCTTTCGATTTCTTTTTCTTCTCCGGGACCTTGCCTATCCTCAAATCATTTTTCAGGATCAGCTCACACGCCCGCATGACACTTTCTTCGAAGTCAGTCGCGTCTTCAGGAATATTTTGCCATTCCGTTTCCCGTTTCCCGAAAATACTGATCGATCGAAGGGAAGGAAAATCCCTCCGCAGACTGGCGTGATGATCGCGCGAAGTAGCAATCCATACGCCGTTATCAAATGTCTCGGCACTTTTTTTTCTGACAACCAGCACGATTTTATCTTTTATGTAAATTCCATGGCATCCGAACATCGGCTTAACCACTGGTTCAAGCGCAAACAACTGCTCCAGGACAAAATCAAACGGAATGGACCTGGTCTTCATAACGCGGAATTCGCAAGTGCAAGAATATACGAAAATATTATCGCAAAACTGAAAAACCATTTGAAGCTTTTATTAATTAAATTGCGTTTCTTAAAATCATTGTCTAATGAAATCAAAAATCCTACTAGCAACTATTGCTGCTTTCCTGGTTGCATTTTCAGCGAATTCACAAGGACTCGTTGGCAAATTGAAACAGAAGGCGGCGCAGGCAGCTGAAAACGCGCTTGACAAGAAAACCGGTACCAAAACCGGCACCAATGATGGCAATCAAACTCCCGATAACACGGGTAACAACGGGGGGACTAATGCGCAGACAAACAACCCATCCAATAGAACCGGCGGTGGACTGATCTCGACGCCTCCCGACGTAAAACAAAACCTTTCGGATGCAGAGACTGCCTATAAGGCCGGCAGTTACGGAGAAGCGCGGTATGCAGTTCAGCAAGCAATGCTCGGCGTTGAGCTTGAGATCGGTCAGAAAGTCCTGAAGTCATTGCCCGAAAGTGTCAACGGCCTGAAAAAGCAGGAACAAAACGATCAGGTTACCAGCACGGGCTATGGCTGGGCGGGGCTGACGATCCAGCGTGAATATATCAATGACGAGGAGAAACTTTTCCGCACCACCATTGCTAACAACGCGGCATGGATGAGCTCGGTGAACATGTATCTTGCCAACTCCGGATACGCCCAGCAAACAAATGGTCAGCAAAACTGGAAGCAAATAAAGGTCAAAGGTTACCGGGCCGTGATAGAATTCAATGAAGGGTCTGGCTACAAGCTTAGTGTTCCGCTTGGCCAGTCCTCCCTGATTGTGTGGGACGCGGTTAATTTCGCTACGGAACAGGAAGTTATGGCGGCAGCCGATGCGTTCGATATCGACGGTATCAAAAAAATGTTGGGTGAGCAGTAATGCGAATATTTAACGAAGAACATCTTATGAAAAAAATAGTTTTATCAATAGTGATACTGATTTGCGGAACTGCTCTGGTTGCCCAGGATTTTTCCGGTAGTTTGACGAATGCAAGATCATCGTACGCCAGCGGCAATCTTGACGATGCAAGGGTCGCCATGCAACAGATGATGACCGAGCTCGATATCGCGATCGGTAAGGAAATATTGAAAATGCTTCCCGCAAAATTTGATGCCTACGCGGTCAACGAAAAAAACGACAACGTCATGGCTAACACAGGGCTGGCCGGAGCAATGGTTCACCGCGACTATGGAACGCAGGGGAAGCTGCTCACCATAGACATCATGAGCAACTCGCCGATGATTGGTTCTCTGAACGCAATTTTGTCGATGCCTTTTGTCGGAAACTCCGGGGATGGCTCACAGAAGACTGTAAAGGTTCAGGGCTACAAAGGCATTCTGCAAAAAAATACCGACTCCGAAACAAACCTGACAAGCTTTACATTGCAGATTCCGTTAAACAACACCCTGCTTACTTTATCGGTGCCTGACTCCAACGAAGCAGACGTATTAAAGATGGCCAATGCAATCCCGGTAACGCAGATTGCAAAGATGGTTCAATAACAACCGTTGCTGATCGATTTCAATTAAAGGGCAGCTCATGGCAGCCCTTTTTATTTTTAGATTAAATTGGGTCGTGTTTGCACTACTTTTTCTGATCCTCTTTGTTCCAATTCTGATCGCCATCGTCGGATATTCGGTCTCCGCTCCTGTTTATAACGGCCCTGTGTCCGACCATTTCGATGGCAGGGAATTCATGACCCCTGGTGGCGCCGAAGTCCATGGATTGCCACAGGTGCTGAAATGGATGCTAACCCGCAAAAGGGTGCCATGGAAAGAAAACAACGATGCGGAACCTGGGAAACGACCGCTTGCGCATTTCAACGACGGCATCCGGATCACGTTTGTAAACCATTCGACATTTTTGATCCAGGCCGATGGCGTGAATATTCTTACCGATCCCGTCTGGTCTAAAAGGGCAAGTCCGTTTTCACTCATGGGACCCAGGAGAATGCGTCCGCCGGGAATTAAATTTGAAGACCTGCCAAAGATCCATGCCGTGATGTTGTCTCACAACCATTACGATCACCTGGATATTCCAACACTCAGGCTACTCTTTGGGGCGCATCATCCGCGGATCATTACTCCCCTGGGCGTGAAAAAATTTCTGGACAATGAATCGATTGCGGGGGCTACCGATCTGGACTGGTGGGATGAAGTTGAACTGAGCGGAAATGTGAAAGTGCAAAGCGTTCCCGCTCAACATTTTTCCGGAAGGGGAATGCTCGATCGCAACCGGACATTGTGGTGTGGTTATGTGATCTCAACCACTGCAGGAAAGATCTATTTTGCAGGAGACACGGGTTATCATGTTTCTATATTCAGGGAAATCGCGAATCGTTGTGGAACCTTAAAAATCGCCATTATCCCGATCGGGGCATACAAACCCCAATGGTTTATGTCACCTGTCCATACTTCTCCTGAAGAAGCCGTGCGTATACATCAGGAATTAAATCCCGGGATTAGTATCGGGTGTCACTTCGGAACTTTTGCACTTGCGGATGAAGGAAGGGACGAACCCGTCATTGATCTTTCCAACGCGCTTTCTGTTTCCCGTATCGATCCCGAAAAATTTATTGTAATGGAGGAAGGGCAAGCGGCCGTTCTCGAGTAACCGAAAAAATCAAAAAAGTTTGAGTTGACTGCCTGTGTTCTTTTTGGGCGGCGCAGCCTTGCCAAACACCGTCATGCCCCCGTAAAGGTTCGATTGCTCCCGTTCTTTTTCGATTACTTCCTCAAGAAAGGGATTTGGCTGAAAATTCTGCTCAAGTCTTAATGCCAGTGCCGAAAGTTGTTTAATCGCCCTGAGTTTATCGCTGTTGTCGATCTTCGATTTCTCAATCGACGTCTTTAATACGCTGATCGTCTCGTCATACACCTTTAGCGGAACCGGAAAGGGATGACCGTCCTTGCCACCGTGCGCGAAGGAAAATCTCGCCGGATCATTAAACCGTGTCGGAGAACCATAGATCACCTCGCTCACAAGCGCCAGCGACTGAATCGCGCGTGGTCCAACTCCTTCCAGCATGAGCAGGTTTTCGAAATCCTTAAACTGCCTTTCGTGAGCAAGTGTAAGAATAGCTCCCAGCCTTTTCAGGTTAACGTCGGAAGAACTGACCTCATGATGCCGCGGCATGATGATCTTTCGAACTTCGCCCATCATCCTGTCTGGATTTTCGTAAGAGATTTTCAGGATACTTTGACGGGTCCCGGCCGCTTTTTGATCCGTCAGGTTTAGTATCATGCCCTGGTTTTCTCCGGTCACTCCTGAATGCGGAGAGTTCAGGTATGACTGAAACGCCTTCGAATGCCAGTGATAACGCCTGGCCATTCCAGAGGCATCATTCAGGCCCTGCTGCACAACCGTCCAGTCGCCCTCGTCGCTGAGGATAAAACTGTGCAGGTACAGCTGAAATCCATCCTGAATGGCGGTGTTATCTATTTTTGCGGCGAGCCTGCTTGAATGGACAAGGGCATCCCCGTTGAGTCCGGTTTTTCCCGCGACGGCTAAAAGTTCGGCAGGAGTTTGGCGTGAATGCTTTCCACGGCCGCCACAAATATAAATTCCAAGCTCACGCGCTTTTGGATTTACGGCCGCCTTTAAAGATCCCATGACGGATGTCGTTATGCCTGAAGAATGCCAATCCATTCCCAGAACGCATCCCAATGACTGGAACCATAACGGGTCGCTCAGCCGCCTGAGAACTTCTCCCTTTCCGTATTCAAGGACGATTGCCTCGACAATTGCACCGCCGAGCCTTGTCATGCGCTCCGCCAGCCACCGTGGCACGCGGCCATAGTGAAGAGGAAGATCCGCATAACCGGTTTTTGACATATTCGAAAGTACGGTAAAACACAAAACAGAATCAAATGATCAGAAATTCGGTTGCGGCCAGCTTTTTTCCGTTTGCGAGTATGCTGAGAACGTGTTTGCCCCGATGATGTTTTCGCGTGGTGAGATTGCGGAACGATTGCTTTTTTTCGATGCGGGAGTAATGACCCGGCTCAAATTTTTTTTCTGCGATCTTGAAAATTTTCGTGGAGGTTTTTCCAGTAGAGGTCACGTAGTCTATTGCGTACTCCAGCCGGTAACTGGAAACCTTTCTCTCAAGATTCGCAAATTCAAAACCAAAAGTAAGGTTATCGCCAACCTTCACCTTGTCCTTATCGATTCTGAGAGATTTTACCCTGGCCCTTTCGTCGGGATTGAAACCGTGAAACGTGAGGGCATCACGATTCCCCTTTTTTAACAAAGTTCTTGACCCGTGACGCAGGATCCAGTCGGTGTGAGGATTATGACCCTTCCATCTGCGACAGATATCAAGGACCAGCAATGGATGATCCTTCGCGATGTCGTTTAAATTATTGGCCACGCTTCGGCGGACAAATTCTGTATCATCCTGTTTCAGATTCTCCAAAATTGGCAGGATCGGGGAAGGGTCTTTTTTCAGGAATGGAATTCCCGTTGCCCATGGCAGGCGCGGCCGGCATCCTTCTGACGATAACCTTCGGACCTGGGGATTCGCGTGCGTTGACCATTGAGTCAACTGGCGCATTGTCATTTCCGGGTATCGTAAAATAAACGGCCGAATAGCAAACTCGGCGCTGACGAGTTTTGTAATCTGCTCGAGTGCATCCAATGACGCTTTGGGATATTCCATGCCAAAAACCTCTATGTAATCAGGCAGAAAGATTGCCGCGAAGGAATTCGATTTTAAGTCCGTTGTTTCCAGGGCCGAGGCGACTTCAGCCAATATGCCTGCCGCCTTTGAGAATTCTTTTGGAAGAAAAGGATGCAGCGAAAGTGCAATATGCCTGACACGTTCCTTGAGCTCCAGGTCAGGCCAACGGTTGTCGAAAACCCGGTAGATAAACTGTTTGCAATCGAATTGCGGGATCCTTGATTTTAATACCGGACAGAGCTTTTCGAAGTAGACCGGATTATACATGTACTTTAAGGGTTCTGCCATGGCTTTGCTCGTTTGGATCTCAAATAAAAGCGGAGCAGCTGACAGCCTTATGTCAGGAGCAAAGGCAACGCAGGATTTTTTTTAATGCAGAGATTGATGGTAATCGAGCACGTTGATAAAATCGTCAACGGATCGAAATTTCAAACCAGCTGTTTCAAGATAGGAGACGATTTCCTCTTTTTGGCCCTCAAGCATCTGCAGCATGTTTTCGCGTGAAAGTGGCAAAGAATGTCCTCCCCTTTTGTCAAAAAGGTAGTGCTTTTCAACGACCACTCTTTGCCGGAAGGGATTGATCTGTATTGACTTTTCCGAGTAACCCAGGGTCCTGTGATTCAAAATCAGAAAATTATTGTTTGCATACATCAACTCAAGAAAGACCTCGTGCTTTCGCGTTGACAGTTCCGGTGTGATGGTGATGTTATAAAATGTTCTTGTTTGCTTTTTCCGTTCATCGCGGTAGGAAAACGCATGCACATGTTTCACGGTCAGAATTTCAACATGGTCGGATTTAAGTACCTGGATCAGCCCTTCCGATACCTTGCGGGTAAACCGGAGCTTGCAATGAATGGTATCACCCGAATGAAGCACGACGATCCCCTCGTGAAAATCAGCCGGCTTTTTGTGAAATACCGCACTGGCGGAGTATGACGAAAGGCAAAAAAATAACTGAAGGAAAAAAATCAAGAGACGCTTCATAAGCCAGTGGAACATTGATCAAGCTACGAATTTCTCTATTGGCGCAATGACAAAAAAGACCGTTCTGTCATCGATGTAAGTTAATTCACTTTGAATTCAATTTTGAAACCGTAGAGCTGACTTTTCAATGCCTGCTGCCATTGGGGATCGGCGTCCCATTTTGTTCCAAGGAATACGTCGCCGGCCTCTATGTGTTTGAAATAGAATTTATAAACCACCTCATTGACCGACAGATTCTTTAACAGCTGCTTGTCTTCGTCATAGCTCAGGGAGACGATCGCGCTCTGGGATCGGGTCATATCGTAATCGAGTAGATTACGGGCTACCTTGTTGCGCGAATGCACGAAGCGAAGCACAAAGAGAAAGCCCTGTTTGCGAAGCTCGCCTTCAGAAAGTCCGGGTTCCGTCAGCCTGTACTTGAAAGGATACAGCTTCATTATCTCTTCCAGTTCGCGGTCCATGGCTTCATCGCCGAACTTCGGGACGGCCAGCTCATCGACTTTCAGATCGATCGCAAAAAATTCGTTTCTGCGGCCCTCAATGATATTTATATCAAATCCTTTTTCCGGAATGTCATTGATGAGCAGGTTTTCCTTTTTTAGGGCATTCGCCGCTGTGCGGTAAAGATTTTGCAACATGACGTCTAACGCGCGGTTCCGGTGCATCCATGCAGATTGGCCCTGCTCAACGAGATTTGCCTTCTGGTTATATTTTGTAATATAAACTGTATAGCCATCCGCATCCTTCCGGAAATACACGAGGTTGGTAACTTCTCGTTTGTTCAGGTACGATCCCAGTCCCACAGAAGCATCGCGACCGGCTGAAACAAGATCATTTTCAAAATACACAACGGCATCAATGCCTGTCCGCTGAAAAGACTTTTGCACTTTCTCAAGTTCCTTCTCGGTCATGGTGAACGGATAAAAAACCACGGTGCGGCTGTTGAGGAGCGTTTCAGGAAGAGTGCCCTCCGTTTTAAGGCGCGAGAGAAACTGTTGTTCATTGAAGGGAAGCTGACCCGCAGCGGCGGAGGCCAAAAACAACAGGGGGATCACAAGGAACTTCAATGAAATCATTTTTATTCGAACGAAATATGGGTGAATGTATTTTATATTCCAATAAAAAAGCCAGTGTCATCAATTTTCAAAGGGTATGTTTTGAGGGGCCATGACCGGCCCCTGATCTCGCGCCCTGTTTTAAGCTCAAAACAGTAATTATGCCAGGGGCAGATAATCTCACCCATATAGTTTATCTCACCTTTGCTGAGGGATTCTCCATTGTGCGAACAACTGTCCTGAACTGCGGAATACGTGTCTTTAAACCTCACAAGACAAATTCTGATTTCTCCAATAATCACCAGCTGGGGTCTGTTCTGCGGGATTCTTTGGGCAGCTTCCGACAAACCTGAAAAAACTTTTATCCATTCCATACTTGTTGTTGCACTTCCTGTTTCTGCCTATCTTGTTCACCTTCAAAATACATTATTCAGGCATATGGTGAAATTTTGTTTCAGTATTCTTTTGCTGCTGACGGGGGTGCAATTGCACGCTCAGAGCAACGTGAAACTACAAGCCAAAATTAACCAGATGGCCAAAGAAATCGAACCGAAAGTGATTGAATGGAGACGGCACTTTCACCAATACCCGGAACTATCGTACGGAGAAGTAAAAACAGCCGCTAAAATCGCTGAACACCTGCGCGCTATCGGGATCGAAGTTCAAACCGGCATTGCAAAGACGGGTGTTGTGGGATTGCTGAAGGGTTCAAAACCGGGACCCGTCGTGGCCTTACGCGCGGATATGGATGCGCTTCCTGTGACCGAAAGGAATTCGCTGCCATTTGCCTCGAAGGAAAAGACAATTTTCAACGGACAGGAAACGGGTGTCATGCATGCCTGCGGCCACGATGCCCACGTTGCGATCCTGATGGGCGTTGCGGAAGTGCTTGCGCGAAATAAAGATCTGCTAAATGGCAGTGTAAAATTCATTTTCCAACCCGCAGAGGAGGGCGCCGTCGGTGTCGAAACGGGCGCAGACCTGATGGTCAAAGAGGGTGTGCTTGAAAACCCTAAAGTCGACGTCATCTTCGGATTACACGTGCGCTCAATCACCCCGTTAGGCAAGATTCAATACAGACCCATGGGATTTATGGCGGCATCCGATTGGTTTACCATAAAAGTGTTTGGAAAACAATCACACGGCGCCGCGCCATGGCTTGGGGTTGATCCGATCGTAACTTCGGCGCAAATCATCAGCGGCCTGCAGACGATTGTCAGCCGCCAAATGGAACTGACAAAAGAGGCGGCGGTCGTTACCGTTGGAAGAATCAATTCCGGGATCCGCGAGAATATCATACCCGAGCAACTTGAAATGGCGGGAACCATCCGCACGTTTGATCGCCAAATGCAAAAACAGGTTCACGATCGTATCCGGCTCATTGCAACCAAGGTGGCAGAAAGCGCCGGAGCGCGGGCGGAAGTGACAATAGAATCAAAAACACCCGTGACATACAATGATCCGTTACTCACGGAAAAGATGGTGCCCAGCCTGGTGCGTGCTGCCGGCGTTGAAAATGTCATCCGCATCAATCCCGACACCGGCGCAGAGGATTTCGCGTTTTACCAGGAGAAGGTACCAGGTTTATTCTTTTTTGTCGGAGCCTGTCCGCCATCCATCGACCCCTCCATGGCACCCTCTCATCATACACCGGATTTTATGATGGATGAAGGAAGCATGATTACCGGCGTCCGGGCCCTGCTCAATCTAACCTTTGATTATCTCAGCCTGCCTAAAACAAAATAACCCTTTCGAAACGCAGTTTGAAATAGCATCCAGGAAATAAAGAGTATCATCTACGGGTTCAGCTGGAATGAAAGTCAACGCGGCGCCGGGCTTTATAATATCGAATCAAGAGTGTTGGCAGTCAAGGGAACTTTAAGATTCGAATCGAACCAATACGGTGTTTCCTATACGATCGATATTCCCATCAAGCGAACACAATCCGTACCCTGATCCTGAGTCCTTACCGCCACGGATAAATTCACTTGCCATAGTGAACAAAGGCGGCCCACATCTCCGGGCTTTTGAGCTCTTCGCCGAACTCACCACCAATGAACTTTCTTTTCATGATGTTGATAGCTTCGTCATAGCTTTTGCCTTTTTCTTTGACCAGCGAATAAAACCCTTTCATGAAATGCATTGTACCAAGGTCGTTAACCGGCCAAAGTGATACGATCGCGCGGTTGGCCCCGCCGACCAATAACGACTGAGTTAAACCCGCTACCCCTTCGCCGCCGTATATTTTACCAAGGCCGGTTTCACAAGCGCTAAGCACGGCAAGATCGGCCTCCATGCCCAGCCTGGCAATCTCGGGAGCAGTCAGGTACCCGTCTTCGCCATTGTATTCGTTTGGCGGGACACACATGGCAATTCCCGATAACTGCGGAATTTGTGGCAATGCGAAACCATGCGTTGCCAGGTGAATGATCTTGTAATTTTTGATTCCACGGGACGCGGAAAGTGATTTGATAAAATTCTCGGTCATTTGACTGCCTGTATAAACATCCGCAGAAGGAAAGAGCCCGGCGATCGATTTTACCTCCTCGAGTGTTCCCTGGAGATAGGAAAGTTTCCCGAAACCCAGCGACGCATAGATAGGACGTTGTGATTTGTTCTTCAACACGTTGTCAGCGGCTGTGTTTTGAAGCGACACCAGCTCGGTACTGTTCGTCAGCGGGCTCGCCGATATGTTCATTTCGTCATAGACTGCCCCTCCCATCGCCAGGAGCTCTTTGGAGCGCTGACCATAATTGCGGTCTTCGATCAACTTCTTGACCTGTCCGGATTGCACATACCGGATGTCAAATTGTTCCACGACATATTTTCCGCCAGGACTTACCAGCGTCTCAAAGGGAAGGAAGTTCAGCATGCCATCGGGCATGATGATCAGTTTTTTTACACCCGTGAGCCGATCCTGAACCGCGCCGATCAGCCAGTCATAATACGCCCGGAGGAATTCTGTCCGGATGGGGAGGTAAGGCGCATAGGATTTCGGCATCATGTCACGCGTAATAGATACCATATCTTCCATGTCTTGCGTAGAAAGTTGAGAGCGCCTTTGCTCTTCGCTTACTCCTTCGTAATGGACGACAGAACGATAGCCAGGTTTTTTACCGTTGCCGTTGAATCGATCAAGATATTTTTCCTTGAGTTTTAACATGATCGCCGACTGGGTATTCTGGACAGCATGTGAGGAAGTGGAGGTGATAACGTTGATCACTACCGAACCGCTCTCCATCAACGAATAGATGATTGCGGCCTCATCCGGTTTAAGCAGTTTTTGAAAATCCTGGAGGCTGATAGTCCTTTTTACTTCATCATTGTTGATCAGCTCAGAAAGCGTGCGGCCGCGGTCAAGGTTTTGTGCTTCGAACAATCCATTCCAATCGCCTATTCCCGTAAGGCACGCAACCAGGAATTGCTGGCTGCTGACGCCCCGGGCCATGAAATTTAGTTTGTCCTCGCCGGTGTATTCGTTTCTGAATTTTTCGACGATCTCTATGGACTTGCGCAAATACGTGATGGCGGCCTTGTAGTTTTTCATGCCGTAAAACATTGCCCCGAGATTGTTATAGACCATTTCCGCGTCGGCAAACCTTTTTTTACGAATGAGATAATTCGCCACTTCCGTATTTAATTGAAGGGCGCCTTCGTAATCCTGCTGAGAGAATTTATTATTGGCGTAATTTGTTTTGATATCCATCTCCAGGTCTTCAAGTCCCGCCCGTTGTGCTGCAACAATTCCTTCCTGAAAATATTGCGCTGCCAGGAGACGGTCGGCTGACAATGGTACTGCCTGATGCGCAATACCGAGATAGTTTAAAGAGGTGACATAATAAAACGGATAGCCCAGGCTTTTAGCGACTTCGTTGAGCATCTGCGCGTGCGTTTTCAGATCGCCCATCTTGTTCAGATTTGTTTCTGACTTGCAAAGCGCATCGAGAAACATCGCTTTTTCAGAGGCGGCCTCCGCGGGAAGCGCAAGCGCCTGGCTGATGGCTGGAGTCAACAATGAACGCGCCTTTTCATCATCGTACATTGCGATATATGTATTTGCCATTCGCGACAGCAAGGCAGTGCGGGCATATGCATTGATCTGCGGATATTTTGCAAACTCTTTTAAAGCTTCTTCGAAAAATGGCCGGGATTCGTTCCAGTACTGGTAGTTGGCCAGCATAATCGCGCTGAAATATAAAGTGAGTGCTTTGAATTGCCCATACTCAGCGGGGAAATTGCTCAGTCTTGCGGCATTTTGAAATTCTGCATGGGCGGCCTCGCCCTGGTTGTTTCCAAGTAACTGTTGTGCCTTTCCAATGCTTGTGATCACCGGGCCAAAAGCTCTGTTACGCGCCTGAAAAAGGTTGGTGGTTGTGGTTTTTAGTGCCCGGAAGGTCTCAGGTTTCACCCCGGCCGCAATCAGGTTGTCATAGTCCAGGATAAAATATTGGAGCATGCTGTCATCCTGTGACAGCCATATTGCCAGCTTCAGAAACTGTTCGGCATCGGGGTCTCCATTCGCGTAGGCAACATATGCTTTTATGGAATACGACGCCTGATAATAGGGATCCATGAGCAACGCAAGGTCCGCATGGCGCGTGGCTTCTTGTATATCTGCCGTTATCAGGTAGCACCATGACGTCTGCACGCGAGCCATCGTGTAGTCGGGAGCCTCCTCGATAATGGCCTTGAATTCTGCGAGAGCCTGTTTGTAATTACGCTGTTCGTTTAAAGCATAGGCATGGCTGAATCTTTCCTGCAGGTCATTTTGCGCAACAATTCTGAAACCTGGGATAAGAATGAAAATTATTGGAATTAAGCGTGACATGGGGTGCGGTATTTTCAAACAAGGTTACGAACCCGTTTACGCTCTCTCAATCAGGGGTCGCACGGAATCTTCTATCCGGGTAAAACGGTAGAGGGAATTTATTTCATAGTATTTTTTTACTACTGGTGGAAAAAATTTTACAAAGCGTTTAAGGAGCCCTTATGCCTTTCAAACGTTCGCAGGCCCGAAATTTATCGGATTGTTAACAAAACCGCTATGAGTGTTTAACAAATGGATGATTTGAATCATGGAACAGAAATCTGATTTATGCGTTTGTATGATAAGCTCAGAATTATGAAATCCCTCTACCTAATCCTATTCGCGCTGTTGCCTTTAATAGTTTCAGGACAACAGATCATCACGGCTTCGAATGAGCCGATGGAACTCTATCAGCACATAAATAACGCATTGGCTATTGATCAGCCGAAGGATGCCATCCAGATATTCAAAAAAGTAATCGCATTTTACGAGGAGGAAGGCCGGGAGATGAACCTGCCGGAAAGCTATTTCGGAATGGCGCTGGCGCTGGCCTTGAACGGGCATTACAGGGAGTCCATCCGTTACCACAAAAAAGCAATTCGGTGCCACCGGAAATATCGCAACGAGGAGCCCACAGAAATATTTATCAACATGGGTTTAACCTACGTCCTGGCAGGAAAAGACCGTAAGGCCCGGCGTTATTTGGGCCCAGATCCAATCCATTTGTGACAGAAAAACAGGAGAATAGCGCGTCTCGGGGTATTTTAAAGCACTTTGACTGTTTAAACAGAAAAAATTCGCGCATTTCGAAACCAAGCAGCTGTGAGTTTTCGTTTATAGTATACCTATGGTTAGAAGGTTAATTCGTTTACACGCACCAAACATGCAGCGCAGATTCGTAGACAATCTGGCGATGATGGTCATTATGGCCCTCGTGTCGTTGCTTGTTATCTGGATGTCTTAGTGCTTTATCTTGATTATTCTTTTTAGTTGTGAGTCATGAGATCATTTTTGGCTCAATGGCTAAGTTATGCAGTTCGCAAAGATAGAGTTCCGTTATCTTGATGATAAACGGAACTCTTCTGCGTTTTTGCGGATTGCAATCTGCAATGCCTGCAATTTTTAATATTCACTTGCGCCAATATCATAAGTGTATCCCTTGAGGCGCGCCTGTTGATAGAAATCCTTTGAAATACTGTAGGTTGAAATGTTGGCGCCTTTATTGATCAATGGCGATCCGCTTGCAAGCCTGTAATTAAACGACCACGGATTCACAAACTTTGGCGCCGAAAGGCTTCGCGTGAGATAGTTATTGGACATTTGCACGTTCATGGTCTTCGTCAAAAGATAAACATAAGCGTCATTCCCCGTACGCGGATAAGTGTACTTCGAGTAGCTTCCGGGATTCACGATCACGTTGTTCCGGACAACATTGGTGACCAGGTCAGTATATAGCCGAATACCATCCTGTTTTGGATTGATGATCGTATTGTTGATGATGCGCATACCGGGTCCGATGGAGGTTCTCTCGTCGGCGAATATCCCGAAGGTGCCGGCATTCACAATGATATTGTCGTGCAGGAACGCATCGCCGTGGCCCACGACATTTACACCAATGCCTGGACCATTTTTGATAAAGTTGTTGTAAAGTATTGCCTTGGTGCCCTCGCTGAACTGAATCCCGTTGTTTTGATATTTGACGTTTTTCTTGCCATAGTTTTCGACGTGGTTGTTGTATACATAGGCGCCCGCAATGGCGCAGCCGACCTGGATTGCCTCCCAGCCTGAGTTGATCACCTTGTTGTCGTGGATCCTGAGCCCTTCGATGGTATGCGGAAGCCTCACCCCGCACGACAAAGAGACTCCTTTTGAATAGAACGAATGCCCGACATAAAACGCCTCCCCGCCTGTATCGTGAATGTAATTGTGATGCAATGAAACATTTCGCATCGTAAAATAGCCGCGTGTCGTCGCCAGGTCACAGGTGGGATCAGTTTTCGCCATGATGCCGGCAAATCCGGAATTGCTGATCTCGACGTGATCAATTTGAAAATTCGTACTGAGCTTTTCCAGCGACACAGAGTTGTGGCCCGAGATGATACGGAGACCATACGTGGAACCCGTACCGCCGGAAATTCGGAAATGTTGACTGTACTCCATCCTGATCGCCACCGAGAGTCCCGAGGCATTTACGGTGGCCGTTCCGCCACAGTTGGTGATCGTGATCGGATAGGTTGCCGTCCCCTTGATATTTCTAAACACAAGGCTTTTGTAAATGTTCCCGGCTTTCAGGCAAATGGTGCTCCCGGGTTTCAAGCCAAGCTTGATCCCATCCACCACATATGCATTTGAAGGAACAACGTAGTTGCACGAGCAGGTTGAAGGGGAGATCGCTGTGGCTTGAATGGCAACGTCGTCCGCGGGAGTTTGAGAACGTTGCAATATTTCTTCTTCGGCACATTGCGTTAAGGCGAGAAAGAGGATCATGAAAGAAAACAGGGAGGCGATTCTCCCGAGCGGGAAAGAAAATATTTTAGACATAGGGTAAAAAAGGTTTTGGATCCGGAAGTGTTGTAAAACTCCTCCGGACGGATTAAAAATCTATTTAACTTGGATTGCGCCTGAAACAGGCAAACCCTTCAGCACACGGGTGGCTGATGTCGCGCTAATTTTCGGACGTATGGGCGAACTCCTTCGGGAATCATCATAAGGCCAGCGGGTTTAGCGAAACACAGAATGCATAGCGGCATTCAGTTATTCAGGGTTGTCAATCGTAACGGGCGAGCGAAACATTTGGGACAAACGTCATTGTTCACATCATCTTATACTCCTCTTCTGATTAAAAAATTGTTTTGGATCACTGCAGTGATATCCCGGATCAAGAATTGAACGGCAAGATATGAACGGGATTGCGTCGTGAAAAGAGTGAATCGACGAAGCGGTAATTTGATAGATAAGGTAAGGGTGTTTTTTAATCTGCGTTTAATAATAGCGGCCGCTTGCTTTGAGGATGGCGATCAAGCTCGTGGGTCGATCGCTCTGCTACACAAATCTTGCAAGTGAACATTCGGGGCTCACTTCGGTACGGCAAAAGTTTCCCGAAGGAATAAGGGCGCGATTGCTTATCGCTTATTGATTGGTTTTTAACCTTATTAACATCCCCTTGAATCTTTTTAATGGACGGCTCACGGCCTATACCAGATGACAATGAGAGCTTAGTTCTTCAAGAATCGATTCAAATTGAATCTGCAGAAATACTTTCATCAGCGGCCATAACTTTCATTGGAGCCAGTTTTTTTTGCCGCCAACCCGACGACCCTCTAAAATTACCCCGGTGACTCACCCATAAAGCAGGCTTTTGGTAGAGAGGCCAGCGGATAGTCACAAGATTTCTTGTCTACAGAAAGAAACATCCGTTCGAGTCCAATTTTCGCAATTTGATTAAGTTCCATGATTTCAGGGTTCAAGAACATATTTCTCCTTCGATTGCCTGGCAGGGGTAATTGTTGGCATCTGGTCAAACGCGAAAAATTCATTTTGAACTCTGTCCGGTGCACACTATCTTCATGCAAGCCCACCCAATCGGTTCTAAAGGATAAACTCCGTCTTGAAACAAAAAGACGGTTTGCTTTGACATTACATGTCATTAAATATTGATAATCATTGCATAATCCCGCCCTGAAATGGAACTGATTATAAAACTCATGCGTTTTCGCGGCAATGTTCTGCCAACCAATTACCAGTATGCCCTTTCTTCCTGGATCTATAAAGTTATAAGCCGTGCCGACCAGGACCACAGCACATTCCTGCATGAAAGAGGATTTGCCTTTGATGGCAAACGGTTCAAGATGTTCACGTTCTCACAACTTGATGTTCGTCCATACAAGATACTGGGCAACGAAATTCAGCTGCTTGGAAACGAAGTTTCCTTGAACATCCGCTTTCATGTTGATTCAAGCATGGAGAATTTCATCAGGGGATTATTCATGCACCAGCACTGCGGATTGGGAAATAAATATGCGCAAACTGATTTCCAGGTAATTGGGGTAGAGACAAAGCCACGTTTTGTGTTTAACACGACAATGCGATATGAGTGCCTGTCACCGATCATCGTGTCGGCGATGCGTGATGATCATTCGGCAGCCTACCTGGGCCCGGATGATCCGGCTTTCGGGCCGGTCTTCATCCAGAATTTGATCCGCAAGCAAGCCGCCCTCGCATTGCATAATGATGCAACCGAACCGGCAACAATACAGAATATCATGTCCTTTCGGCTTCTGAATACACCGCGCAAAAAAGGCATCACCATCAAGGAGGGTACTGAACAGGAGACAAAGGTGATAGGGTACCTGTTCAATTTTGAACTTACTGCTTCGCCGGAATTGCAGGAGACAGGCTACTACGCGGGGTTTGGCGAAAAAAATAGTATCGGGTTTGGGTGCTGTGGAGTAAGAAGTACTAATAACTAAGCGATGAACGGTTATTTATCTTCAATAGGCTTGAAAGACTCAGGCTTTTCCTTGCGAAGCTTTTCGAGCAGCTCAGCAAGGATAGGCATGGCTAGTTTTTCGATTTCCCGGATTCGCTCAGGTGTGAGGTTATTGACAGGGAGGTTGCGGTCGTCGAAGTTGAGAAGTCTAGTTCTTTTCATCGGAAGCTTTTCGGGGTTTAGCCGGCAGGATGGCAGTGGATTATTTCTGCCTCGTCAGCAACTTTTACTTAAAAAGCCACCCTTTTACTTCTTTCTCTTTTGGCCTTCGGCAGCATGTTTCTTACGAAACTCAACGACCTTCTTATTGGGAATGTGTTCGGCCGGAAGGGAGAGGATTTCTTCCCAGGTCATTTCGGGAATGGATTTAATGTTGCTTGAATTTTGGTTCGTGGTAGAATTTTCTGATCTGCGGCTCATGTTCTGCAAGTATTATCCTTTCAACAACCAAGCGATCGAAATCGTTTTTATGGTCTTTCAAAAGTACAAAAAGAAATCGCGCCTTACTACTGAAACCAATGACATAGTAATACCACGCATTCGTTTGAGGATCACTAATTGCGTACCATTCGTTTCCACCGTCATTATAGGCGCTTGCTACTTCAAACTGATTTATGCCGACCGGCTGGTAATCAAGCCAGTCGATTTCGCTGAAATCAAGGGAAAAGTTCGGATCTGGCAATTGCATAAAATTTTGAGTTATAGAAAAACCAGCCGGGGAATCCCGGCTGGAAATCCAAGAAATGGTGCGATTAGCTTAATACCATGACTCACAAAAACATTTTTTCAATCCCATTTTCCTCGAATTATATTTCAAAATAAAGCAATAAGCATTATACTTACAAATACATTCGGAATTGTATGAATCAATTTAATAAGTCTCACAGAGGAATGCTAAAAATTAAGCCATTGGCCCCACTTTCAATGGTTTCATCGATGCCTGGCTCTTTTTATAGAAGTAATCCAGAGCCAACAAAATCAATGATTTACGGAATGCTGGAAAATATCATGGGATGGCATTATTCCGACCAAATCCGGGCTTCGTTAAAAAAATATCTTCAGAAAAAGTTCAAAACAGAAAAAAGAGAAGTGATTGTTGATTCGTCTGGAGCGGGATTTAATCCTATAATTCAAAATTTCATCTCAATAGAAAAATTATTCGTACGACCATCTGCAATGTCTTATAATGATTTGTGGACACAACATCTAAAGCACGATGACAAAAGACATTTTGATGGTGTTCGGAATTACGATTGGAGACACACAAAACTTATTAACACTATTTCAGAATCGGAGAAAGCAACGATTTTGAAAGAAATAGGAAATACTTTCCCCAAGTATTATCAGAGCCCTAAGAAAAGAGAATACGTCATCGTTCAGGGTGAGTACATTTATGAAGTCAATGTGCTGGGTTCCTATAAAGATGAAATTATCAACCGGATAAATAACCCTGTAAGCCCTCCATACTTAGGAGCAAGTGAAGGATGGGTAGATGTAACCCTTGAAATATTATGAAAACATTCAGCCATCCATTATCCAACTACGGACTTGCAATAGTTTGTTACAAGAACAAATTAACCAATATGGATGAAGTAACTCATCAGGTACTGATCGAAGCATTACGTGATAGTTTGAGACATTTTCGGTTAAACTGTTTATTGGATGCTTCGCTGTCCGAAAATCTGATGTTTGAATATATTGGGCTGGAAGATTTACAAAAAAATCAAACCCTTGTTCAGTCAGCGGGTTTAGCAAACAAGGGAAAATATTTAGCTACTAATATTATTGCTGATGAAAAAAGTGTAAAGCATACTTATAATGGCCTAGTTAAATTAATTGCAAAGCTTGAGGAAAAAGTTTCCTTACACAAAGCAGAAGCATTGACTATGTCCATTGCCCCGGTTTCAGGAAAAATAAATAATGGAAAAACCAGTCAAAGTAGTCCTTCAGCCTCACTATTAGAAGTAGCTTGTTCTGCTATTGCGTCAACAACTCCCTTTAAACCATGCTTCTCTCTCGATGGGAGTAATTTGGCTGTTATTCCTGATTTGCCTATCAACAAACTAATTTCTTTTGTTGAAATTTTTGATAAACTTTTGAACAGAGAATGGGGGAACTTGCTGAAGGGAAAAAGCAAGGACGGAAAATACAGAAGACCACTTCTGTTCAGGGGCAATTATCCTGATGCTCCCTTTAATCCATTATTCGGGCCTATTGGAATTATAGCAGCCATCGGAAAATGGAGTAAAGAAGCAAATGACCTAGATAGTATTAAAGAGATCATTGAAACACTAAACTCGCTGGTCGAAGCTCCAATCTATATCATTGGTTATGGAACTGCAGATATTGTGTACTACAATCATTATTTAGTAGAACTAGCAAAAGAGAACAAATTAAGAAAAATCGTCGGTGACTTAGAGCGATCTACACTTCTCTCTGAGGAAAGAAAAACATTTGATAACCACAAGTACAAACAGTTTTATCTTTTTGCTTCTAGGTTTTTACAATTATTTAATGAGCCTTCGTTTAAAGACTTTCTCTCATTCAGAGCTTACTACGAGCCGGAATTAATTCATTTGTTTAACATTTACTTTACTAAAATTATGGCTATTTCGAAAGAAATTGTTTCATCTGCCCGTGAGTTAGGTAGATGGTTGAACTATGCCGCTTATGTTGCAGCTACACAAAGTGAAAGGGATAATCCTACACCTGAACAAATCAAAAAGGCTAAGGCAAAGTTTCTGGTCGAAATAGAGAGCTCCGCTTTTTCGGCAAGAGATGGAGAAGGGGATGCTTTAATTTCCAGAATCGTAACAAGAGCCGGAAGATTAAGTAACACGGATGCGCCTGCAGAGGCTAAAGATTTTATGGAGGCCACAATGACAGGCGAAATCACTGTTGAACAAGCCCAACACCTGGTCACAGCATTCTCCAGACTTAGGAATAAATTTGAAAAAGCTGAAGAACCATATAAGGAAGAAACTCAAACACTTGAAATGTAAAATAAAACCAACTGATATGAATAATATAAAAGGAATCTTAGTATCAGCGATTGTCCCCATGGAAAATCACATTGCTAATGGTGGAGAAAAACTACTTGGCAACGCATCTTCCATCAAACGCACTCCCGATGGAAAAGCATATATATCGGGACAAATGCAACGCCACTCCTTATTCAGCGCGATAGCACGACTGAACGAAAGCGACCTAAATAAGGCCAATACAATTGTCAGTAACGGGGACGGCATTAGCAATTTTATAGAAAAAGATTTAAGAGCTGATTTAGGAGGATTTATGCATCCTTCAAAAGGTTCTTATTCAGGAAGAAGAACTTCTCCTTTAAGTGTAACACCCGCAGTGGCTCTTGAAAAGAGCAAAGTGGGCAGGGATTTGATGGTTCGATTGAGATTAAATGAGGGCAGCAACAAAGACCAGGCCCTAGCAACAAGGGAGTTTTCTGAAGCTGATTTTATGACGATGAATTTCTTTCTGGATATATCCACTTTAAGCGTCACCAGGGTATTTGAGTACGAACAAGAATTTCACGTAAAAACTGATTACATCAAACATGTAAATGAAGCAGAAAGAAAAAGACGAGTAAAACTTTTCTTGCAGGCTACAAATTCTTTGACGGACTACGCCAATCAAGCAAGGAATGCCATTGCCGGAGAACCACAAAAGGTGTTGATTGTCTTTGATATCAAGCTAAGCAGGAAAGCGAGTCGATACTTTGAAGCTGGTGAACAGGAACAAAAGAATATTCTTGGTGAACTAAAGGGAAGAGAATGCAAAATATTTATGGGGGATGATAGTACAGAAACAAGTGTTTCAAAAGCCTATTCGGAAGCCCTGAAAGAACTTGAACAATCAACTTTGTTTGATCCTTGCGGAGGTGATAAAAATATTAAATCGTTTGCCGAAGCATTCCCCGAAAAATGATATTGGGAAAACCCACAGGAATCACCTTGAAAACTCATACCGAAAATGTTCTGAATGAGCTTTCTATTTATTTGAAGAAACGAAGTTTTGTACTTGAAAAGTATCATTCTATTGTCGGTGTTGTCTTAAACGGTTCACTCGAACTGATTTGTAAATACCATGATTTAGGTAAAAAGCAGAGTGATTGGCAAGATGCCTGCCAAAGAGAATTTGAAGAGTTTAAAATAACAAAAAAAGTCACCGGGAAACATCTTCGCTTAATCAACGTCCGTCATGAAATTTTTTCAATAATCTTTTGCAGCGACAACGGGATAACACTAACCGATGAAGAACTTGTTGCCATTGCAGCACATCATGGAAAACTTTCGGTTAAACATGAAGACAAATGGAGAATTTGGTGCAATGGAAGGGGTAAAGCGTTATGGAAGCGATTTAAAGCACTTTCCTTTGACACCGAAAAAACTGATTTCCAAAAATGGATTTTCAATAGTTACAGATATGATGCTTCTAGGTCTATACTCCAATTTGCTGATAAAAGAGCCAGCGCCAAAGAGTCGAATGAATCCATCTCGGACTATGTTAATTTTCAATACAACTTTAACTCCGCTTGGAAAAAACGTCCTGTTCAAAATCTAGCAGAAGAAAATGCGAACGAAGATTTATTGCTTTTAAGAGCTCCAACAGGTGCTGGTAAAACTGATGCCTCTTTGCTATGGGCACACCAACAAATCAAGGTTTTAAAACGTGCTGATAGGCTTATCATAGCGCTTCCAACAAGATTTACATCAAACGCGCTTGCTTTAAATATATCAGAAAATATTTTCGATGCGGGTCTTTATCATTCAACTTCCAAGTACATTGATTTTAATAGTAAACATTCAAATGCCTTCGCCAGACTATTAGAAACACCTGTAACCGTTTGTACAATCGACCATTTACTGATTTGCTTGTCTAAAACCAAGGAGGAACACCATCATATATTTTTTAATCTTGCCAACTCGTGTTTGGTAATTGACGAAGCAGACTTTTATGATGAATTTACTCAAGCTAATCTTTTAGTTCTGCTTGAAGCTTTACAAATACTGAAAGTTCCAGTGCTTTTAATGAGTGCGTCACTTCCACAATCAAGTGTATCGCTTTATGAAAAGGCTGGATTTAAAGTTTCCAAAATTCTTGAAGACACTTCTGACAACGCCAGAGATAGATGTAATATTAGAGAAATTAGAGCCTATGAAAAATTTGATGAGATAAAAGATATACTCGAAGAAGCGACAACAAAACCGTCTGTCATTTATATCAATACAGTTGATAAGGCCATTCTATTGAAGCGATGGTTTTCAAAACATTTTCCGGATTCCAACGTCACACTTTACCATAGCAGGTTCACCGAGTCAGATAAAGCTGATAAAGAAGAATTACTCTTGAATAGGCTGGGAAAGACTGCATGGAACAAAAATAAGGCATGTGGAATAGCCATTTTGACACAAATTGGTGAAATGAGTGTCAATTTAAGTGCCGACTTTATGATTTCGGAAATATGCCCAATAGACCGTTTAGTCCAAAGAATAGGAAGGCTGTCAAGATTTACAAAAAATGTGGGGGAGTTGGTAATTCTAAAACCCTTCAAAAAAGGAAAAATTTATCCTGCTCCTTATGGGACATTTGAAAATCGAAAGTGGAAGATGAATGTTTATTTCGAAGAAACACTAAAGATAATTCGATGCAAATCATACAACGCGAATGATTTTGTTGAGATGGTAAATCATGTGTACAAAGACGGAACAATATTCACTGATAAGGCGAAAGAAAATTCGGTCAAACTAAGGGAATTAATAAAACGTAACTGGTTGATACTCCCCAATTTTGAACTTGAAGAGGACGAGGATTCTGGATATTGGAAAACCAGAAATATTACTGGACAGATTTTAGTGTTAGCATTAACCTATGATGAAATAGATGCCTTCTGTAATTCCTATTTCGAGTTTGAAAGAAAGAAAATGGCTCATGGAGTTTCATGCCCGGCATATTTAGTCAAGAAGAATCTTCAAGCGGGAAAACTCATTTATAAAGAAATCACCATTAGAGAGGATGTAGAGAAAATAATCTTACTGAGCTCAAATCAAATGTATAACGCGGAATACGGACTGACCCTGTCGCTAGAAGACAATGAAGATCAATTCTTATAATTCATGCACTATGGCTAACAAGACAAAGCCCACGTTATGAAATACGTAGCACACATTTTTTCACAGGAAGTTGCGAGTTGGATGAGTGGTCAATGCTTGATTTGCAATGAACACCTAAGAAATAAAACCGTAGTGCTCTACCACGTCTACACCACCCTTTCGGAAGTCTACACCCCAATCGTCGGGAGACGCGTAACTGTACCATCGCGCTTTACATTCCGCAAGGGTAGGGAAAGTATAACGAAATGAAAGTTACCGGTACCCATATCGCTTACCTCCACCTATGTCATCGTAAGCTTTGGTTATTTGCCCATGGTATCACAATGGAGCACACTTCAGAGGTTGTTTCAGAGGGAAAGCTGATAGGTGAAACTTCTTACGCCGACCGCGCTTCGAGGTTCACTGAAATAGAGATCGATGGTGTTAAGATAGATTTCTACGATGCGAAACGCAAGGTTATCCATGAAGTCAAGAAGTCCTCAAAGATGGAAGAAGCGCATGTGGCCCAGGTGAAGTATTACATCTGGAAGCTGGCGCAAAAGGGAATTACAGGTGTCACAGGTGTGATCGAGTACCCCAAGCTGAAGCAACGGGAGAATGTGATGCTTCCGGAAAAGGATTTCGCGGATGTAGCGCGATGGGAAAATGAAGCGCGACAGATCATGGAAAAGGAAACGTGTCCTCCCCTGCTTCGCGTCAAACTTTGCAGGAGCTGCAGCTATTTTGATTTTTGTTATTCCAGCGAATGAAGAAGACTTATTATTTGTTCAACCCCGGCCGACTAAGCCGCAGGGATAATACGCTCAAATTCACGCCTGTCGATGAGGACGGAAATGAAGGGCAACCCAAATTCATCCCTATAGAAAGTGTCTCAGATCTGTACGTATTCGGAAGTCTGGATGCCAACAGCGCCCTTTTCAATTTTATGGGAAAGGAGCAGGTCAACGTCCATTTCTTCGATTATTACGAACACTACACCGGTTCCTTCCAGCCCAAAGACTACCTGCTCGCGGGCAAGGCGGTGGTCAGTCAGGTTCTGCACTATAACAAAGACAGTAAACGAATGGTGCTCGCCAGGAAATTTGTCGAGGGCGCTGCTTTTAACATGCTGAAGAACCTTCGCTACTATCACAAGCGTGAACGAGATTTCGAGGACAACATTGGGGCAATTGAAAACCTGAGCCAGCAGGCATCCACGGCTTCCGCTGTCGATCAGCTCATGGGCATTGAAGGTAACATCAGGCAGATCTATTATGATTCTTTTGACACCATTCTTCGGGATTTTTCAATGGGAGGCCGCAGCAAGCAGCCACCCTTGAATGAGATCAACACATTGATCTCATTTGGTAATATGATGTGTTATACCCTTTGCCTAACCCAGATCTATCACACGCAATTGAATCCAACGATCAGCTTTCTTCATGAACCGGGCACGAGGCGTTATTCGCTCGCGCTCGACCTGGCCGAGATATTCAAGTCTATTTTGGTTGACCGAACGATATTCCGTGTCTTGAACAAAAAGGAAATCCAATCGACAGATTTTTCGATGGAGCTGAATTGTTGCACATCAAAGGATTCGGGCAAGAAGGCGTTTGTCAAAGCCTGGGAGGAAAAACTAAATGAGACAGTCCAGCATCGGGTTTTGAAAAAACATGTGAGCTATAGACACCTGGTGAAACTGGAATGTTATAAACTGAGCAAGCACATCCTGGGCATGGAAGAGTATAAGCCGTTCAAAATATGGTGGTAACTGACTAGATATGTATGTGATCGTTGTTTATGATGTTGATGCCAAAAGGGTATCAAAGATGCTTAAGCTCTGTCGCAGGTATCTTCACTGGATACAAAATTCAGTATTGGAGGGAGAAATTACGGAGGTGAAGCTAAAAGAATTACTACACGCAGCCCGATCCATTATGGTTGGTAAAGATAGTCTTATTATTTTCAAGAGTCGCAGCGAAAGATGGCTTGATAAAGAAGTTTACGGGCCGGAGAAAAATAGGATTGAGAATATCATTTAGGTTGTCTGTCTGTGCCCTGATTTCCGAAGAAGGTTTGGAAATTGTGTCAGGAATCAGAGGGATTTGGTTTAGGACGTAGAAATTGGGTTGTCTGTCCCTGACCCAAATCCGTTTATTATAGACGGACAACTTCCATGGAAACATAGGCCATCAAAAAACGTCGTTTTCGACAAATCTGAATAGTTTTTTTGTTGTTAAATTAACGGCTGTTAATCGCACCAGAGTGGAATTGAAATGTTTGTGGGGCTGTCTGAAATAGATGTGCCTTTCGCTGTTAATCGCACCAGAGTGGAATTGAAATTGCTTTTCGATCTGTTCACGCCTTTCCTCGGCGATTACTGTTAATCGCACCAGAGTGGAATTGAAATGAATTAAACAGGGTTATAGTGGACTGTCCACAAGCCTGTTAATCGCACCAGAGTGGAATTGAAATATGCATAGCATTGACCTGTATGCAGAAAAAGACCAACTGTTAATCGCACCAGAGTGGAATTGAAATATTGAAAAACTAAAACCTTACGAATATGAAAACAACCTGTTAATCGCACCAGAGTGGAATTGAAATGCAATTAGCATTAGCAGCCATGTGGCTGATCGATGGTCTGTTAATCGCACCAGAGTGGAATTGAAATAATCAGCTCTGACTCAGCTTGGTTACAGGTCGTTAACTGTTAATCGCACCAGAGTGGAATTGAAATTCCCTTCATTCTGTTATTCTTACTCATTCGGGGTTGATACTGTTAATCGCACCAGAGTGGAATTGAAATTATTTCACGTTGAGGATACACGAACCCGATACGACTGTTAATCGCACCAGAGTGGAATTGAAATAATGATAAGGTGTTTGGTAAACAGACTCTCATTAGAATCTGTTAATCGCACCAGAGTGGAATTGAAATTGCGTAATGCAATCCTGGCTGTGATCCCGCGTGGCTGTTAATCGCACCAGAGTGGAATTGAAATATATCACCCGCATGCTCACTCTGAACGGCGCACACTGTTAATCGCACCAGAGTGGAATTGAAATGGAAAAGATTACTCCGAACGACTATAGCGAAATTGCTGTTAATCGCACCAGAGTGGAATTGAAATTCTACTGTTACAATACGGATACACAACTACACGAATCCTGTTAATCGCACCAGAGTGGAATTGAAATTGATAACCTCGCGGAGTTTCGGTAGTTCGAATGTGGCTGTTAATCGCACCAGAGTGGAATTGAAATTCAACGATGATTGTGATTGTTGCCATAGGTGAGAAGTCTGTTAATCGCACCAGAGTGGAATTGAAATTTTACTGTTGGCACGAATAGAGGCTTGAACGTCGCTGTTAATCGCACCAGAGTGGAATTGAAATGTAGAAAGATCGGTGCTGGCTATGGACGGTAAAACACTGTTAATCGCACCAGAGTGGAATTGAAATTTATCTGACGTAAATAGTACTTGCCGTCACGTAGTAGGCTGTTAATCGCACCAGAGTGGAATTGAAATGGTTATCAGAATCAGGGATCAGTTCGCGGGTGGATACTGTTAATCGCACCAGAGTGGAATTGAAATGATCAGTCAAGCGGTAAAGTCTTTTCACAACCTTTGCTGTTAATCGCACCAGAGTGGAATTGAAATCAATATCACCCTTCCCGGCTGAGGGCTCCAGGGCCTGTTAATCGCACCAGAGTGGAATTGAAATTGTAGTGCTGGTGATGGGCACCATCTTTTCCTACAGCTGTTAATCGCACCAGAGTGGAATTGAAATAAAACGAAATTAGAAACAATCCAAAACGCGCTAACCCTGTTAATCGCACCAGAGTGGAATTGAAATTATAAGGGCCTACGCTATTGAAATGGCAAGGCTTATCTGTTAATCGCACCAGAGTGGAATTGAAATCTGCTTAAAATACTTTTTGCCCTCGGTGGCGTCGGGCTGTTAATCGCACCAGAGTGGAATTGAAATAGGCCGAAAAGCTATTGTCTGATTCAAAAGTCAAGAACTGTTAATCGCACCAGAGTGGAATTGAAATGGAAGAATGCCCCGCGCGGGAACAGAAACCAGGCCGCTGTTAATCGCACCAGAGTGGAATTGAAATGAGTACATGTTTCAGGATTACGAAAACATTCCCGAACTGTTAATCGCACCAGAGTGGAATTGAAATTAAGTCCGCCGGCGTGTAAGGCTACTGTGAAGGGCTGTTAATCGCACCAGAGTGGAATTGAAATAACGCGAGACGCAGGTGCAAAACTCCAAAAACGTTAACTGTTAATCGCACCAGAGTGGAATTGAAATAAGCCACCTGAATCATGAAATTAAACTGAACCAAGCTGTTAATCGCACCAGAGTGGAATTGAAATAGAAGGTCAGAATAGAAACAATCAGTGCAACAATCACTGTTAATCGCACCAGAGTGGAATTGAAATCGATAAGCACGGAAAGGAAATATACGAGGGGGATATCTGTTAATCGCACCAGAGTGGAATTGAAATTTGGGCACACTCAATTGATCCGGTGTATTGGCTTCTGTTAATCGCACCAGAGTGGAATTGAAATAATGTAGGGGTATTTTTTATTGCTGATCTGGTTGAAGCTGTTAATCGCACCAGAGTGGAATTGAAATTTAATTTTAACTTTTAATTACACCATGCCATCTAACTGTTAATCGCACCAGAGTGGAATTGAAATGGTGGATAAGGAAAAAGAAAGAATCCGACTGATGCTGTTAATCGCACCAGAGTGGAATTGAAATTTGAAGGATCGCGTGTATGAGGTTGAAGTGAAACGTAACTGTTAATCGCACCAGAGTGGAATTGAAATTTAAAAAGAATTTATTGGTGTCCTGGATATCCACCTGTTAATCGCACCAGAGTGGAATTGAAATTATCGGCAACGACGACAAAGACACGGAAGGATGTCTGTTAATCGCACCAGAGTGGAATTGAAATAAAGGTCTGGTACCTACGCCGGCCAGGACGAACCACTGTTAATCGCACCAGAGTGGAATTGAAATTCTGAATTTTACTTCAGACACCACATGTGCTCGCAACAAAGCGGGATCGCTTCTCCCGAAAATCAACCGCCCTCTGAGTCAGCGAATTGGACGTTTTAGGCAGACCTGATCAATTCCACTATTTCCCTCTTCGCCTTCCTTGATTCCGGAAAGTGCAGCAGCATCCAAACATGAATCATGTCTCTATACTCATTGTAATTGATAGACACTCCCTTGGCTTCCATCATTGCCCGTAATTTTCGGGTGTCGGCAACCAGAATTTCCCTTGTTCCTACGAAGACAGAGATTTTTCCAAGTCCATCAAGGGCTCCGTTAATAGGACTGAGAAGATAATAACTCGGATCGTCGCTGCCAGCGTATGCTTTACCAGCAAGTCGGAGTCCTTCTATTCCTGTAAAGGGATCGATAGGATCGATCATCGCTATATCAGGATTTGACAGTGTAATGTCGAGCCACGGGGATAAAAGTATAATATGGTTTGGTTGGGGTAAATTTTCAACTTTCAGCTTTTGGGCCAACGCCAGTGCCAGACCACCGCCGGCGGAATCACCCATCAGTATCAGGTCATCAGGATGTACAGTCTGCAAAAGCTTTCGGTAAAGTTTAACCATCATTTCCAAAACTTCTTTATAGGTATGTTTCGGAGCTAATGGATAATCCGGCGCGGTGATGCTGCACTGCGTATTGGCAATCAGATCCTTTAAGAAATGCCAATGAAGTTTAATGAAACCGGTAACATAGGCGCCACCATGGAGGTATAGAATATGTTTTTTGCTTCCGTTGTGTTTCGGTTGCAATGTAAAAACATTGTGGTTATTGATCTGATAAATATCTATCGTGCAGGCCTGAAATATTCTTCGTGGAGGAGATGGGGAAGTGAAGGCGTTAAAACTACCTTTTGCAAACTGTCGCTTCAGTAAACCTTTTTTATTGATCAGCCGGAGAAGTATGTTAAAAATCTTACTTTGGGCACTAGCCATATTTTTCTGCTTCAATGCAAATGCTTTTTCGGTAAGGTTACGTATGAAAAATCTTCTCCATGTCAGGGTTCTTTTTGATCCTGTAATTCATAAACAACAATGCAGCTGTTACAGGAAGCATGCAGGCGGCCACAATGACGCTCCAACGTAAAACAACCTTGCCGCTGTAAAAGGATAAAATTGATTCTATGCTGATGCAAAGCACTGCAATAGCAACACAGGTATAAGCGATTACGTTCAAACCGCGGCGTTTTGTTTGATTAATCGCCGCAACCAACAGTATTAACACAAAATTTACAGCGCACAGCAAGGGCAAACCCAATCGGAGAGGCCAGCGTGACTGAGATAACAGGAGATCTAAAATGACAAAAACCGCTGATGATATCAGGAAGCCCGCAATGATCTGATATATCCTTCGCGTATCCCAGAATGCCAATAACGATGCGTAAGTAAAAATGATCAGGCAAACTGTCACCGGATAGATAGACCATGTGATCTTTTTATGTACAGCCAGGTCAATGATGAGGGTCGAAATAATGCCCGAGAAAAGAAGTATGGAAGTTACCTGCCACAGGATCCGTTGTAGTAAGGATCTGTCTTCAGGCCTGACAGGTTCAATGCGTTTTCGATCTATATTCCCTATTGAATCATAAGCTTTCGGGGTGCTGGTTGAAAACGCACCTGCTGGTGTGCCGCATAAGGGACATAGCTCCATATCATCTTCCAGTTCCACTCCGCATTTTATGCAAATACTCATGCGCTGCATTTAATTTAATAGTGAATCATTTTGACCGGTATGCCATGATCGATTAGTATTCTGTAAAATCGCCGTTCCAGTTCTTTGGACCTGGTAATATTACCAAAGCTCACGACTAATTTATCCCCGAATCCCACTACTCCACAATTTACCTTTAGCGTTTTGTCAGGGGGCGGTGGAATGAAGACAAAATGGTCTATCAGGTTGATTACTTCCCGGGGCAAATTTATTTTTCCCAGGTTGGTGATCACACCACTGTAAAGATTTGTACCCGATGACTTGTATTTAAAATAAAGAATTAGCGATTTGATAAATAACGGAATATTTTTTACCAATATATTTCGTTCCGCTCCTACATTCCTTGAAATGACCTTGTTGATCAGCTTCCGGTCTGTTTCCAGTTGCATCAGGTGATACACCGTCTTCACGATCTCCTCGAATGTATAATTCCCTAGTTCCAGATCGATTCCCGGCATTACAAACACAGAGAAATTTCGCATCGTTTCAGAGGAGTACATTTTCCGAAGGTTTATCGGCACTTCTACGCGCATAATTCTCCTGCTTCTCCGCTTTCCGAGAAAAGACATCGAATGATAAATTCCTTGCAGGGCATATAAATAAACTGCCACCAGATATACCGTAATACTTACTCCGTGTTCCTTTGATTTTTTGGAGATCGCTTCCAACGACACAACACACGTCACCACACTGAAGCGGGGAATTGAATTGAGCTTGAAAGGAATATGAAACGCTTTCGGAATTCTTTTGGGTATTGGTATCTCTTCCTGAAAGTATTTGTTATACGAGTCTTCGAACTCTTTTTCAGATGGCATTTGATCGGGTCGAAGAAAAGATGCAGAGCCGGGTATTTCAATTCCTGCAACCTGAAAATAAGTAAGCAATAGTGATTTAAGGTACTCAAAGCCTCCCGTTCCATCCGTAAGGATATGTGAAAATTCCACGCTGATCGTTTTATTTTTTGCCAGCACCCTGAAGATAAGATCACCTTTGGCAAATGCCCGGCAGGGAATTTCCGTATCCGCTTTTAAAGGAGTAGGACTATTATAAGATTCAAGGTAATACCAGAAGAACCCGGTTTTGGGCTTTACTTTATAGTATGGAAATCTTTGCTCAAGTGAGTCGATAGCCTTAAACAATGCTTTAGCTTTTACACGCTCAGTTAACACGGCAGATATCCTGAAAACTGCGGTCAATTCATCATTTTGAATAGCCGGATAAATTTTGGCGGCATTATCCAGCCGCAGCCAAAAATCTTTGGTTTGTTTTTTCTGAAAGATGTTTGACTTGTCTTTCACAATTTATCTTTTTTCGGCAGCCGTCCCATTTGCTGTTCTTCATGATCCAATTCCTGTTCCAAGCGCCTGATGGTGGATTGATTAAAAGTTCCTTCTTTATGAAAGCTTATGAGAAGCTGGCGCTGAAACCTGTTGATCTCCCGCTGCGCAGCCACCAGGGGAGAATCAGACGGCAGCGGGCTTTCCGTAGTATTATCTGTCGCTTGTTGTGAAAGGACGTGTATCATTTCAGTATACCGCTTTTTGATTTTCATTTTTAGAGCTTCATTCATGGCAATGGATATTTCATGCTCTATAAAATTTATCACACTGTTTGCCAATAGCAAGCGTAGCTCCCGCTCCTGGTCCATCTGATTTGAACGAGGCTTTACACCAAGCAGTTTTATGAGTAACGGGAGTGACAACCCCTGAATAACAAGCGTCATAAATATGACGACAAAGGCCAGAAAAAGAATCAATGACCGGTGCGGGAAGGAATCTCCGTTGCTTAGCGTTAACGGTAGTGCAAGCGCCGTTGCAAGTGAGACCACGCCCCTGGTGCCGGTCCAGGCCACGATCAGAACATTTTTCCAGGTTTCCCTGTCGTCGGATCCTTTCTCGAGATTTCCGTCATGTTTCCTTGTGATGGGTGAATACGCAGCCCCGAATACCCATAGCACGCGAACGGTTATCGTGACTCCGCTCACCAGGAGTCCGTAGGTGATTAACTGGCCCGCACTATATTCAGTCAGGTCAGCCAGGATCAATGGGAGCCGTAATCCGATTAAAATAAAGATAAACCCGTTCAATAAAAAGATCATTGTATCCCAAACAGCACGGTTTCGTATTCTTGTCTGGTATGAAAAAATTTCAGGTGCCCGCCAGGAGATCATGAGGCCTGCACTTACCACGGCCAGGACACCCGACGTATGCATGTGTTCAGCGGCCAGGTAAGAAATAAAGGGTGTTAACAACGTTAATGAAGTGCTGATGATGGAATTGTTCAGTATCCTTTTATGCGCGATAATAAATAGATAACCAATCGCGATGCCGATTAAGACCCCTCCACCCGCAACGATCAAAAAATTGAGACCGGCCTTCCAAAATGTAAAAGCTCCGGTGCCGATCGCTGCAATGGCGAAGCGATAGGCGATGAGTGCAGAAGCGTCGTTCACCAGACTTTCACCTTCTAAAATAGTGATCACTCGTTTATTTAACCCCAGCCCCTTCGTGATATTCGTAGCAGCAACGGCATCGGGAGGGGAAACAATAGCACCGAGCACAAATGCAAGCGGCCAGTTGAAACCGGGTATAAAAAAATAACATACAGTCGCCACTGCCATTGTTGTAAGAAAAACCAACAATATCGCTAACGTGGAAATAGGCCCAATCTCCGACTTGAAATCATGCCAGGATGTATGCGAAGCAGCATCATATAAAACGGGAGGCAGAAATAGCAGAAATACTACTTCGGGATTAAGCACAAGTGATGGCAAAAAAGGAAGGAACCCGATACCTAAACCGGCTAACACCAGAAGCACCGGATTGGGGAACTTTGCTTTATCAGCGATCGCCAGGAAGCCTATCAGAACAGCAAGTACAATGATTATGATTTCAAAATTCTGCATGATAGGAACTAAATGGTTTCAATGTAAACCTGACCAGACTGAGCTGTGTGTGCTTTAGACACCAGATCAGATCTATTGCCGAATATACGACAGCCATTGAAAAAACTATTGCCATTGTGGAACCAGCATCATCGCAAAGTTCTTATTTGGTAGCAGCCATCACTTATCATTTTTAGATGGTGGATATTTAGATACACGTTTCAAATAGGAAAAATTCAACCTCGGCACAAGGCCCACCTCGCAGAGGTTAAGCTTAAAACGAGCCGAATATTCCTTTGATACGATGGAGAGCTTTAGAAGCGATAAGCGTTGCGATTCAGACATCACCAGCGACATGGCGTGTGATGGAAGTGAGTATCTCTGGCGACTGGGCATTTTCCACAGGGCCAATGATTAAATTACGATAAGTAAAAGGGACAGGATTTAGGGTCCTGTCCCTTTTGTATATTACCAGCCAGAGACATTGATTGAAATAACGGTGTTAAACTTTTTCAGGCTGTTCTTCCCTGATGATATTGATCACCTCTTCTCTCTTTTTGTTCAGCTTTGTTTCCACCCTTTTGAGCAGATCTTCTTCCTGGCCATTTTCAAACTTCAGGTCTGAATCGGTTAGCTGGGAATATTTCTCCTTAAGCTGTTTCGACTGCAGATCCCAATTACCAACGATCTTAAATCCTTCTGCGGTTTTATTCTTTGTGTTATCCATGATTATTGTTTTTTATATATTAACAAATCTTGATAGGCAAAGGAAGGGATATTACAGCATGACCGTGTTACACACTTGCCGGAGAATCTTACATAAATTACATGTTTTGTTCAGGCTGGTACCGTTCATAAAAAAAGAATACTTGCTGCCAGATCAACAACCGGCGGCTTACAGATTCTCAAGATTGCTTTTGCGCTCTTGTTTGAGCAGTTTAAAGAAGGACGGAAGAAAATGCTGTGACTTTCTTAAATCGATTGGATAAATGCAGCACACTGCTGTAGTGCAAGCTATTAAGAAATCTCCGTGAGGGTAAGCTAATCATACAACAGCAATTCCTTTACCTTTCAATATGGTGAACATCACTAAAGGCCACATCGACGATCTGAAATTTAACCCGTATCTCCAATCGCCATCGGGACCGATTCAGTTTCAGTCTTCATAACTTGCAATGTTATTTGGAATTATAATCCTCCAAGCAGAAGATTAAGGTCTTTCCTGGAGCTTCCCAGTTTTACCTGCAGCTTTGTCATCATGACATCTTTCTTGCCATAGTCATACTTGAAATCATCGTCATCCAACTGGGGGAACATGATTTTTAACTTGGCTTTCTGCATGTTCCATAATTCTTCGGGCTTTCGGGGATGGTGCATAATATATTGGTTGATTACTTAGGCGCGTATTTGGCGCTGGTACTTTACTATACAACCAAAACACATCCTTCCCTCTTTAAGTTTATGGTATAAAAATGAAGTCAACATATTTTCAAAGTCAATGATGCATCCGCCGGGATAATGGCGCAGCAGCGGTTCTATCTTGCAGCCGTCTTACATTTTCCAGAATGTGTGATTGATGTAACTCTTTCCATTTCTTTTGTAATACAATTCCATCGTATTCTTCCCACCTTTCAGTTGAAGATTGGAAGCCTAAGGGCGGAGCCAAAAATGACCAATCGTATAATCTGCAAAAAAATATCGTTGGTAAGAGTCTAGCGGTGTTTTTCTGAATTGAAATGCCAGAAAGCGCAAGCAAAAAAATTATGAGCTACAGAACCAATACGGATAACATTTACAAGGAGGGCACCTTCATTACGGCAAAGGCAGACCCTGAGCTGAAGCTTGTTATTATTAAATACTTGCAGCGTATCTATTATTGCGCTGTAGTCAGTGATCCCTCGCGGAAACACCTGGTATATTTCGAGCGTGAGCTGATCCCTCCTGCAACCGCATGAACGCATTGACCTGAGTTAAATAAACGAATGAGCCAACAATCAATTCCGCCAAATATGAAATCTGACAAAAAAAAGGCAATACAGAAGATCATCAATCCCGGGCAGGCACTGCCAGGGATTCCGGCAACGCCGTCTTCGACCCAGAGAAGTCCTCTTCCTTTGCAGTTCAATCGGGTAACTGACAAGCTGGACGTCGTAAAAAAACATCCCGGCAAGGACTGGCTGAGGCGGGATGGCGATAATTGAGGCGACACCTTATCAGTGCGATTGTTTGCGTATTGATAAATCATCCCTAAAACCGTCCCCTTTAATTTGTTGGAAGAATTTCAGACTTCCGCGAACGGCGGCCTCATTTGCGCTCACACGCGTATCGAAATGATTGAATAAAAGTCAGCAAACACAACTTAAAAAAGTCGATTGACTATTTTTTCTTTTTTTTGCTTCTCGTCTTATTTTTTGGCTTTGGCACATGCCTTATATCTTCGCTGAGAAGTTCCTGCTTGAACACAGAGTCATGGATCACCCTGGCTCTTTTCGTAGTCATTTCGGCTTTCTCCAGAAAAATATCTGATGCTGCTTTGTCCCCTTGTTTTTCAAAGTGTTTTGAAATCTGCTTCAAAAGCAAAGTTGTTTCTTCCAGGCCCCGCATGGCTTGCCATAAAGAGTCCTCAACGCTGCTGGTTAGATCCGCAAGCAGCGTGCTGGCAGTATAGGCATGACCAGTATGGCACCTGAACCGAATGAATTTTTCTTCCATCAGTCTGACCAATACGCCATGACATTCAGGACAAGTAAAAGGAGTCAGTTTCCCCATCCGCATAATGCCCATTTCAAAAGCATTGTCCTGCTTTGAAATAATAACTTCCATTTCCAAAAAGTCCATTTCCCCTTTGGAAATTTTCACTTTTTTGGAAGGCTTCTCCAGTGTTAACTTACCAAGCAACGCACCAATATGGGGGGCGGGCACAGTATAATCCACCGAAACATAATCCACCACATTTTCCGGCATGCTCGGATAATCAGCGTCTTTTGGATCCTGGATAATTGCCACGCCACCTAACCTCTTGATTGACCATAAACCGGAAGTACCGTCATTGAGGAGCCCGGAAAGCACAATGCCAATAGCGCGCGGTCCATACACGTAAGCAGCCGATCTGAACAAAGCGTCAATAGATGGGCGAAAACGATTTTCTTTCGGACCCTTCTTAACCAGTACCTTGGTTCCCTCCAATAATAAATGGTGATCCGGAGGAGCAACATATATTTGACGCGGTTTTATCTCTTCGCCGTCTTTTGCGTGTACAGCCTTTAATACGCCCGCTCTTGTGAGGATGGCTGGCAGGTTGCTTGGCGAAGAGGGAGGTACGTGGAGAACGACAAAGATAGATCCCGCAAAATCTTCAGGTATTGATCTTACAAAATCTGTCAGGGCTTTTACACCACCTGCAGATGCTCCAACAACGACAATATCACGTTTGGCCATTTGTTTTTATGGTATGCCAAAATTAATAATAATGATTTTTAAACGGATAAATTGCTGATGAATAATCGCCAATGCCTCGCCAATTAAAAGGGTCCGAATTATTCATCGCGATGCCTATGTTAATTGCTACCGTGATCCAGTCTTTAATGATGTGAATTTTCCAAAACAGGCAAAAAGCTTTTATCTGTTTTTCTTTAAATTTGAGTTCACCATCTAACATGCTATGCTGCTGTTCTATGTTGATGATGATAACGATGACAGAGAAATTTTCCACGATGCCGTAAAAGCTGCTGACCCCCATATATCCTGTATGCTTTTTGAAAGTGGGGAAGAGCTTTTGAATTTTCTTAACAACGGGAGAACGCTCCCGGATCACATATTTATCGATATCAATATGCCCAAAATGAATGGTTATGAATGTGCCCGGGCGATCAGGTCTGATGAAAAATTAAAGCATGTTGAACTTATTGTGTACAGCACAGCTTTCAATCCAAAAGACCTGGGCGATCTTGTTCAAACTTGCTCATCTCGGTCCGCTCCTGTGCATTTGATTCAGATGTAAAAAGGACAAGCGCTCCCAGGGCGAGGGTTAGAATGATAAGTGTTTTGAGTTTCATAATGTGATGGCGCGCATAAGAGCACGACAACAATACAACATGGTCTGTCAACTTATCGTTGCAAAATGTTTGCAGCGACAGGACAATGGATGCGCACCCGCAGTAAATCAGCGCTAACGAAAAAAAATGCCAGAAAGGAGAAGAGGACACGACGCAGCTGTGCTCCATGTAATTCGATTTGGCTGGAAACAACTAACAAGTAACAATATTGAAACACCAGCAAGAATTGCGTATTGAGTCCGGTCTGGTATATGGATTGTGCCAGCCAGCTTATAAAATCGGAAAAACTAATAAATTCGCATGGATGTTATAGCAATATGCCAGTTATCTCAAAAATAAAGACGCCTTTGGTGGATCGGAAAGAGCTCTTTTGGGACATTAGCCCCGAACGGGTGGGCATTGCGTTACGCGAAAACGATGATTGGGCCATTGTCCGGATATTCGATTACGGCACGATCACAGATATCATTGACGCCATCGAATTCTACGGTGCCGAGAAAACAGCAAGCGTGCTTAGCCGCGAAAAATTGAAACCGACAGCACGCGTCATGGCGTATCTATTCCTCAATATTGACACCGAGCACAGATACCTGTAATAGACCATGATCCATTCAGAAACGGTAACCGCTGACCTGTTAAGGATTGCGCAACGGTTGTGTGAAAACCGTCAGCTTGATATGTTCAGGATTGTCGGAGGCACGGCGATAGCGCTTCATTTGGGCCATCGTAAATCAGGGGATATTGATTTTTTCACTGGTGAAAAGGTGAATAAAAGGGAGTTACTGCTGATACTCCGCGACATGTTTCCCGGAACGGAGTTTAATATTACGCAGCATAGCATATCAGCCGAGATCAAGGGCGTGAGGGTTGAACTCTTTGATGAATGGCACACTCCGTTCCTCGAAAAACCAGTGATCACGGACGGTCTGCGCCTCGCTTCACTTCCGGATTTGGCCGCTTTGAAGCTTGATGTGATCATTGAGCGTCGTGAAAAAAAAGACTATATCGATCTGTATGTCATATTCCAGACACTCGGAGCGTTACGTGTTCTTCAGCAATTCAAGTCATATAATCCACATGTATCGGAAAAGTCACTTTTGTTTGCGCTGGGAGAAGTAGAGGCAGCGCGCGTCAACAAATCTGTGATGCCTCACGTGCTGATCGATCTTCACTGGGCGACAATCGAGCACGCGATGATCGGTGCCGCCCGGGAATTCATCGCTTCCAAAAAGCGACAACAAGAAAAGAAGGCATGAAATCCTAGGCTTCTTTAGAGAATATTTAAACTTGCTAATATCAACGATGGCTATTGATACTGACGATTCGCCAGAGTTACTTCGCAAATAGCGATATTAGAAGAGATAGCCCCCGGAAATCCCTCGGCTGAAACCCTTGGTTCAAAGTCTTTTGCCGAGTACCCAGGACGGGAGTCGAACCCGTACAGCCATTACTGGCCACAGGATTTTATGCCGATAGCCATCGGCACCTGCGTGTCTACCCACCACCGATAACCATCGGGTCTACGAATATTTAGCAATCAGTTTCTGAGAAATCTCAGGGTATTTTTTCAGATTTTGAATATAGGTTTTGCTTTTCATTTTCTTAATGTGCTTTTCTATCATCCTGGCCTGGGCATAATGAAGATGATCGATCGAAAAGAACAGTTCCCAGTCATCTGCTTTAGCAGTAAAACTTTTGCTAAACTCCTTATTGAAATGCTGCTCCATCCTGTGGTCAAGGTTCTCACAGCTCCCTATGTAAAACCGGTCTAGCTTTTTGGAAAAAAGAATATATACAGAGGCCATAAAAAGAAAAGAGCTAACTCTCCAAAACTTGTTGGGAAGTTAGCTCTTTGTACCCAGGACGGGAGTCGAACCCGTACAGCCATTACTGGCCACAGGATTTTATGCCGATAGCCATCGGCACCTGCGTGTCTACCCACCACCGATAACCATCGGGTCTACGAATATTTAGCGAGCTTTTTCGAAAAAAGGATATAGACGCAGGGCATAAAAAGAAAAGAGCTAACTCTCCGAAACTTGTTGGGAGGTTAGCTCTTGTACCCAGGACGGGAGTCGAACCCGTACAGCCATTACTGGCCACAGGATTTTAAGTCCTGCGTGTCTACCAGTTCCACCACCCGGGCAGATGGTTTCAAGTTTCAGAAACCCTTTAAAAAATCAACCCCTCTCCGCCGGGAGAGGGGTCTGTAGTCGCTTGAGCGGGAAACGAGACTCGAACTCGCGACCCTCACCTTGGCAAGGTGATGCTCTACCAACTGAGCTACTCCCGCTTAAATGTCCCTTCTTTCTTTGAAAGGGACTGCAAATTTAATATGCGTTTGTAAAAAACCAAGAGTCTGCCGGTTTTTTAAAAAATCCATAGCAGACTCCCGAAAATCAGCATTTCCGAATGTTCCGGCGTCTGATAATATGAATAACAAATCAGGCAACCTTCTCCAACGCTTCCTGGCTTTGATCGGCGGCTTTTTGACTTTCAGCCAGACGACGCAATTCCTGGGCGTGTTGCCGGTTCCTGGAATGTTTAATATGGTTCGGTACCCCCTTCACATCCCAGATCAATCCAACCGCCTGCATGCCTTTCAGCACGTACCATGTAATATCGATTTCCCACCAGAAGAATCCCTGCCTGCTGGCAGTTTCATAATAATGGTGGTTGTTATGCCATCCTTCACCAAGCGTCAACAGCGCGAGCCATAAGCTATTTTTGGATTCTTCCCCGGTTTCGTAACGCTGGTTGCCAAATTTGTGCATGATCGAGTTGATCGAAAATGTTCCGTGATACAAGATCACTGTACTCAAAAAGAATCCGATCAATAAGGTCGAGAGGCCGTGATGTGTAAACATGAGCAGCGGACTTCCACCATTCACCCACGCTCCAATCGCAGTGATAACCACTGCAAGGAATACCGGCGGCACCAGGTAATGTTTATTCAACCAGACTAGTTCCGGATATTTCGCATAATCGCCGATGGTCTTGTAGTCGGTCTTTTTGAAATCCGGACCAACAATCCATCCGACGTGGGAATACCAGAATCCATATATCTTCATCGAATGCGGATCAGCAGGCGTGTCGCTGTGACGATGATGATGACGATGATGCGCAGCCCACCACAAAGCACCCTTTTGCGCGGAAGTCTGTGCCATGAATGCAATTACAAACTGAAAAAAACGCGACGTTTTGTACGATTTATGGGCAAAATAACGATGATAGCCGCCCGTCACCCAGAACATCCGGACAACGTACAACACTCCGCAAATGATCCAATCGAACACCGTGGCACCGGTCCATATGGCGGCGACAGGTAAAAGATGAACAAAAAGAAAGGTTAATTCCTGAGCGAGAATCGGCTTTCTTCTGATTTCGGGTTTCAATACTGTTTCACTCATTATCTGATACTAACAGCAGAATTGTTGAATATGGTTCATAAAGCATCTGCTGAATTCTGCTTTAGAATTTAAGACCACAAAGGTCGGAGGTATTTTTGACAATACCACGAATTAATCCTTCAAATCCAGGGTATAGGGGTCCAGTGAATGACTCCGGAATTAACACTTGTTAGCCTGCCATATGGCAAAAAATGATAAAATAAAGAAGCCTTTCACGGCGTCTATCGTTAAAGCATCAGTTGGTGTAAATGGTACCGGCGTGATCACGATGCAAAACTTTAGCGTTACAACCCTCACGCAAACCATAGAGTTGTTAAAACTAATTGTCGCCGGATGAAAAATATAAACCTGAAGAAAGTTCTGCCCGTCATGGCGATGTTCATTCCATTCTTTACGGTTTCAGCACAGTCAACCCAAATCATTCGCGGACGCGTCATCGATGAAGTCACTCAGACGCCCCTGATCGGTGTCAGTGTCACGATCCTGAATAACGGCGCGGGACTTACAGGCGCGACAACAAATGAAAACGGAGAGTACAGGATCGAAAAAGTACCTGTCGGGCGTCAAACGGTGAACATCTCGTACGTGGGATATGAGGGACAAACGATCCCGAATGTTGTGGTGACTGCCGGCAAAGAAGTGATCCTTAACATCAGCCTCGTTGAACGCGTGAGCCAGCTCGGGGAGATAGTGATCGCGGCTGACACCAGGGATGACAAGACCGCCACCAACAATGACCTCGCCGTAGTCAGCGCGCGTTCCTTCAATGTCGATGACACCAAACGGTACGCGGGTGCATTGGGCGATCCGTCGAGGATGGCTGCAAATTTTGCGGGCGTCGTTGGCGGAAATGATTCACGAAACGACATCGTTGTTCGCGGCAATTCGCCAACCGGCATGTTGTGGCAACTCGAAGGGCTGAATATTCCCAATCCAAACCATTTCGGCTCATTGGTTGCAACCGGTGGTCCGGTTAGTATTCTCAATAATAACAATATCGATAAATCCGACTTTATCACCAGCGCTTTTCCTGCGCAATACGGAAATGCAAATTCGGGTGTGTTTGATCTCCGGCTGAGGGATGGCAATAACCAGAAAAAGGAATTCATGGGTCAGGTCGGATTTAATGGTTTTGAACTGGGTGCTGAAGGTCCCCTATCGAAAGACTCCAAGGCATCTTATGTTTTGAACTATCGCTATTCGACGCTGGCTATTTTTCAAACGCTGGGAATTGAATTTGGTACCGGCTCGAATACACCACTTTACCAGGACCTGAATTTCAAAGTCAGCATTCCGACTTCTAACAATGGCAAACTTTCGATTTTTGCACTCGGTGGACTAAGCGAGATTGACCTGCTCGGAAGTAAGGCCGATCTTGGCGAAGAAAACAACCTGTACGGAGGGGAGAACGAAGACTCATATCCGAGATATAAGACCGGGATCGCAGGCGTGAGCTATGAAGGAAATTTTTCCGACAGGACCTTTGCTAGGCTAACGGCCGGGTTAAGCGCAACGGCCGAAAAGTGGCATGGCGACTCCCTGGTGCGGAACAGCGAAGGGGAGGTAGTTGAAAAATACCGCTTTGGCGAGGCAGAGTTTAACACGAATAAAGTTTCGCTCGTATTTTATACACGTACGAAGTTCAGCAGCAGGAACAGTCTGACCTCTGGTTTCGTGGTTGATGCAATGGATTTCAATCTGTATAACCGCGATTTTTTTGCCAACGTCAACCGCGATACCGTACGCCTGAACGTAAATGACAACGCCACCCTATATCAGGTGCATACGACATGGCGGCACCGGTTTACGGATCACTGGTCTTTCAACGCTGGCGTTCATGGTCAGTACTATTCGATGAACGAGCAGTTTGTGGCGGAACCTCGCGTAAGCTTCCAATACCTCTTCAGCGGACAACATTCGCTAAGCGCTGGTTACGGCTTTCACAACCAGACCCAGAACATCACCACATCATTTATGCAAACGAAAGCCGCGGATGGAACAATGCTTCAAACGAATATAGACCTCGGCTTCACCTCAAGCCATCATTACGTCCTGACTTATGACTGGAATATCTCCGGTAATCTCAGGCTTAAAGCCGAAACTTATTTTCAGGATCTCCGGAACGTCCCCGTTGAATCCCGGGCGAGCTCCTTTTCCACACTGAATACCGGGGTGAGCTTCGCACCGTCTGAAGAAGACAGTCTCGTCAACCACGGATCAGGGAAAAATTACGGCATTGAGTTGACGCTGGAGAGATTTTATGACAGGGGTTATTATTTTCTTATCACGACTTCGTTATTTGATTCAAAATATAAAGGAAGCGATGGCATTGAACGCAATACGGCCTTCAACACAAAATATGTTTTCAACGCGCTGGCCGGAAAAGAATGGAAACTCGGTAGCAAGGGAAAATTTCTTTCAGTGAACCTGAAAGTCACGACCATCGGAGGTAAATACCTTACGCCGATTGATTTTCAGAAATCACAGGAAGACGGACGCACCGTGTATCGGGAGAATGAAGCTTTCAGCCAACAGGCTGATGATTACTTCAGGGCCGACCTGAAAATCTCTTATCGCAAGGAATATACGCGGAGCACGCTCGAAATCTCGCTGGACCTTCAGAATGCAACGAACAACAAGAATGTTTTTACGCAGAGTTATAACCCCCGGACCAATACCATTGCAACCCAATACCAGCAATCATTTTTCCCGGTTCCGTTTGTCAGGTTTACATTCTAAAAATGTGAGTGGCATCATTTCCAAGGGGATAAGAGATCGCCCGTGAATACCCGGCAAGCTTGAAGCCAGCTACGTTTTCTTTTTAAGAATGGAAAGGACCTCATTCAACTTCAGCAATGCCTCCACAGGACTGATCGTATTGATATCAATTTTTTGAAGCATTTCCTGGATCTCGTTGAAACGGGGATCCGATTCGAATAGGCTCATTTGTGGAGTCGGCTTCGGAATTTCCTGAACTTTGTTTTTCTCGTTCTTATGCCGGTCCTTTTCCAGGAAATGCAAGATCTCGTTAGCCCGGAATACAATTTTATGCGGCATTCCTGCAAGCTGCGCGACGTGAATTCCAAAACTGTGCTCGCTGCCCCCTTCCTTCAGCTTCCGCATGAAAATGATCTTGTCGCCGACTTCCTTGACGGACACGTTGAAATTTTTTACACGCGTCAGGTCTTCAGCGAGTTGATTGAGCTCGTGATAATGTGTGGCGAAAAGTGTTTTTGGTTTGCAATCCCGAAGGGCGTGGTTATGCAGATATTCAACAATGGCCCAGGCTATGGATACGCCGTCATAGGTGCTGGTTCCCCGTCCGATCTCATCCATCAGGATCAGACTGCGATGGCTGAGATTGTTCAGGATGCTGGCGGTCTCCGTCATCTCAACCATAAATGTGGACTCTCCGCGCGAAAGGTTGTCGGATGCGCCAACACGCGTAAAGATCTTGTCAACGATCCCAATACTTGCGGACTCTGCGGGAACAAATGACCCGATCTGTGCCAGCAAAACGATCAGGGCCGTTTGCCGGAGCAGCGCGGATTTTCCCGCCATGTTTGGTCCGGTGATAACAAGGATCTGTTGTTTTTCGCTATCGAGGTAAATGTCGTTGGGGACATAAGTCTCGCCCGCCGGTAACTGCTTTTCAATTACCGCATGGCGTCCCGCTTTGATATCGATTATCAGCGAGTCGTTGATCTGCGGCTTCGAATAACGGTTAACCCGCGCAACGGTCGCAAACGAGACCAGGCAATCAAGCTGGGCAATAACCCTTGCATCTTGCTGGATTTGGGGAATGAATCCGGCGGCGTGGTGGACCAAAGCATTGTAGATGCGCTGTTCAATGACAACGAGCTTTTCTTCGGCATGAAGGATCTTTTCCTCGTAAACTTTTAATTCCTCGGTGATGAAACGCTCGGCATTGACCAGTGTTTGTTTCCTGATCCAGTCGGTGGGAACCCGGTCTTTATTTGCATTGCTGACTTCCAGGTAATAACCGAACACTTTGTTGTAAGAGATCTTGAGGGAAGAGATGCCGGTTCTTTCGATTTCTCTTTTTTGGATCTGCAGGAGATAATCTTTCCCCGAAAACGCGATCTTCTGAAGCTCATCAAGTTCCGGATCAATGCCGGCTTTGATGACGCCGCCCTGGTTGCTGGCTATTGAAACGTCTTCTCTTAGTTCCAGTTCGATTTTCTCCAGGAGAAATTCGCACGGATGAAGCTGGTCGGCGACTTTTTTCAATTCCGGGGAAACATGCTGTTCCAGTAGTTGCCGGAGCGGTGCCACGCGTTTCAGTGAACGTTTCAGCTGCAGCAGCTCCCTCGGGTTGATCCGGTTGACTGCAACCTTTGAGATCAGGCGCTCCAGGTCAGCGATGTGTTTCAGGTGCTCCGTTATTTTTTCACAAAGCAATACATCGTTGTAGAAAATATCGACCACATGCAGCCTTTCGTCAATGGCAATTTTATCCTTTAACGGAAGGATCATCCACTTCCTCAGCTGCCGGGATCCCATGGGAGTGATCGTATAATCAAGAATGTCGATCAGCGGAACTCCTCCTTCGTGCTGCGACTGGACAATCTCAAGGTTGCGTATCGTAAACTTGTCAAGCCATACAAATTTATCTTCGTCAATTCGGGAGATCGATGCGATGTGAGAAGTGTCCTTGTGCTCGGTATCCTCCAGGTAGTGAAGTATAGCGCCTGCAGCAATGATGGATTCTCCGAGGCCGTCGATGCCGAATCCCTTCAGCGAGGCGGTTTTGAAGTGATTGATAAGTCTTTCGTATGCGTAATCAAAACCAAAGACCCATTCGTCCAGCGCAAATGTGTTGTATTCGTCGGAAAGCAGATTTTCGAATTTGTCGCGGTTGCTTTTGCTGAAAATTATTTCAGAAGGTGAAAATCCCTGGATCAGCTTCAAAATGTAGTTCTCATTTCCCTGCGCGGCGTAGAATTCTCCGGTCGACAGATCAAGGAATGATACGCCATACGTTTCGCGGCCGGTGAAGATGGACGCGAGAAAATTATTCCGTTTGCGGTTCAGCACGTGATCACTCAGACTGAGTCCGGGTGTTACGAGCTCCGTCACCCCTCTTTTCACAATTCCCTTGACAAAACGTGGATCTTCAAGCTGATCGCAGATCGCCACACGATGTCCCGCCCGCACAAGCTTCGGGAGATAAGTGTCCAACGCGTGATGTGGAAATCCTGCGAGCTCGGTTTCAGAAGCGGAACCATTTCCGCGTTTCGTAAGAACGATATCAAGCACTTTGCTGGCTTCGACGGCGTCCTGACCGAACGTCTCGTAAAAATCACCTACCCTGAAAAGAAGAAGCGCGCCGGGATACTTTGCCTTGATGGCATTGTATTGTTTCATCAGCGGCGTTTCAGTGGAGGTCTTTGCTTCTGCCATATCAAACAAAGATAAAAAAGTACAGGGTGCCCTTTGCACCCGGCAAAATATTTTCCACACTTACTTGAAAATGAGCACGGTAAATTTTATTCATCTTTTCTCAAAGGAAATGTTTCTGGATCAATTAGCAATGTGGTATTAACTTGCGATCATGAAAAAACTCAAGCTGGAGGAATTAGGCAGGATTTCCGTACATCAATTCAGGCAATCTGAAAAACTTCCCGTATGTTTTGTGCTGGATAACATCCGGAGCCTTCACAATGTTGGCTCGGCATTCCGGACCGCCGACGCTTTCCTGGTTGAAAAAATTTATCTGACCGGGATCACGGGAACCCCTCCGCATCGCGAGATCGAAAAAACTGCGCTGGGTGCCACGTTGTCGGTGGAATGGCTGTACAGCGAAAAAACCGGAGAAATTATCAACCGGATCAAAGATGAAGGGTACACGATCGTCATTGTCGAGCAAACCTCCGAAAGTGTCCCCTTGCAGGATTTTCAGCCGGAAACAGGCAAAAAATATTGCCTGGTTTTTGGGAATGAGGTCAATGGTGTAAGCGAGGACGCCATTGTCCATGGGGATCTTTCCCTTGAAATCCCGCAGTTCGGAACCAAACACTCGCTGAATATTTCCGTTTGTCTTGGAATTGTCGCCTGGGAATTTTTTAGAAAAATTAAATTGTAATCCCTGCAACCTTCTTTCCCCGGCCTTGTATTTAGTAAACAACCTGATCATGAAAACAGTATTCACCTCAGCCATCCTGTTTTTTTTATTTGTGACCGTTTATGGACAGGATAAAAAAATCACGAAAACATTTGACGGCATTAAGACGATCAACCTCGAAACCGCGAGCGGAGATGTAAAAGTGAAAAGAAGTGCCGGTTCTGCTACGAAGGTCGAATTGACACATTCTTACGATGAAGATGACTATAAGCCTGAATTCGAGCAATCCGGCGGCAAACTTATTATTTCGGAGAACTTTTCCAGTGGAAACCATTCCGGCTCAGCGAACTGGGTTCTGGAAATTCCGGATAACACAAGCCTCAAAATGAATACTGGCTCCGGTGATCTTTCGATCGAGGAGGTCACCGCTGACATCCGGTCCAATCTCGGCTCAGGCGACATAACGATCAGCGCCGTAAATGGGAATGTTGACATGAACACTGGCTCAGGCGACGTCGAAATCGAAAAACTTGAGGGCGACCTTCAGGTCAATACCGGATCGGGCAATGTCAGAATTGCCGGTGGAAGCGGAACCTTTTCAATGAATGCGGGTTCCGGCACAATTACGCTCAATAATTTGAAAGGTGATTTTTCCGTCAACACCGGAAGCGGCGACATCAGGACATCTGCGCTCACCATCAGTGGCAAAAGCAAGTTTAATACCGGCTCTGGTGACGCAACGGTGGTAGTTGGCGCCCCCCTCGATCACGACATCAGTATCAATAGCGGATCTGGAAATTCTACGCTTAATTTTAACGGGAATGAAATAGGCGGGCAGATCATTATGACCGCCGATAAAAAACAGGGTGAAATTGTCGCGCCATTCAAGTTTGATAAAGAAGAAGAATTGAAGGAAGGATCTTCCGTGCGGATTCAAAAGACTGCCAAGGTCGGCGCCAAGACTATTACCATCAGGATTGGAACCGGTTCAGGCACGGCGGAAGTACGGAAGTAGCATCGTTCATGAGATCAACGGTTGACGTTGATCAATCGGTCGGAAAAATTTTATGACAATTCCTTTTGATAATGAATTGTTAAGAAAATCATGTAAAACTTTTTGCACCTTTGCACTTTGATCAAAAGGTATCATTGTGTCTGACCGTTATAACCAACGCGGAGTTTCTGCTTCCAAGGAAGATGTCCATCAGGCCATCAGCAAACTTGACAAGGGACTTTTTCCAAAGGCTTTTTGTAAGATCGTTCCGGATCTGCTTGCCAATGACCCGGAATATTGCACGGTGATGCATGCCGATGGGGCGGGGACAAAATCTTCCCTCGCCTATATTTACTGGAAGGAAACCGGTGACCTTTCGGTATGGAAAGGCATCGCGCAGGATGCCATCATCATGAATGTCGATGATCTGCTTTGTGTCGGGGCAACCGGGACTATTCTTTTATCCTCGACGATTGGCCGCAACAAAAACATCATTCCGGGCGAGGTGATCTCCGCTATCATCAATGGCACCGAAGAGGTTCTCGCGATGTTGCGAAAATACGGCTTGACCATCGTAAGCACTGGCGGTGAAACGGCGGACCTTGGCGACCTTGTCAGAACAATTGTGGTCGACAGCACCGTCGTGACGCGTATGAAGCGTGCTGATGTCGTCGACAACAGCCGCATCCGGGCGGGCGACGTTATCGTCGGGCTCGCCTCCTATGGAAAAGCCATTTATGAAACCGGATATAACGGAGGAATGGGAAGCAATGGCCTTACCTCGGCAAGACATGACGTGTTCCATAAAGACTATGCCGAAAAATATCCGGACTCGTTTGACAACAACGTTCCTGCGGACCTGCTGTACGCCGGTGCTTACAAGCTCACAGACAAAGTAAGTGACCTGGACACCGATATGGGCAAGCTTGTTCTTTCGCCAACGCGCACATATGCGCCCATCATTATCCAGGTTTTAAATCAAATGCGCCCTGAAATTCACGGCATGGTTCATTGCAGTGGAGGGGCGCAGACAAAAGTGCTTCATTTCATCGATGCCCTGCACGTAATTAAGGAGAATCTCTTCCAGGTGCCTCCGCTATTCCGGATTATCCAGAAGCAAAGCGGCACTCCATGGCAGGAAATGTACAAGGTGTTTAACATGGGCCACCGCATGGAACTTTATGTTGATGAGCGTTACGCCGCCGAGATCATCCGCATATCCCGGGAGTTCGGCGTTGAAGCCCAGGTTATCGGCCGGGTTGAACCTTCAGAGAAAAAGCAGGTCACTGTCAGCAGCGAATTTGGTACGTTTATTTATTACTAAATTGCCTGATCGCATTTCTGCAGGTGATTTCAAAAATGATCGGTTCACTTTAAATGTCAAACGAATGGCCAGACTGTTCCTTTTGATCAATATTTCATTCATCAGTATTGTAAGTTGCCGTCCACCCAAAACAATGGAAGAATCGCTGATTACCGCCGCCGACCCCCACTCATTTTCAATACCGTCACAAGCCGTCGTAAAACATCTTGACTGGAATGCCACCGTTGATTTCGACTCGAAGACCATCAGCGCCGTTGCAGCCTGGCAAATAGAGGCTAACCCTGATGCCGAGATCATATGGTTCGATATCAAGGGTCTTGATGTTTCGAAAGTCACACTGGATAACGATCAGCCGACCGGCCACAAGATCGCGCGTCGCGACCCAATCCTGGGCGAAGGACTCGCGGTAACGATATCGCCCAATACCAAAACGGTAAATATTTATTATGAAACGGATCCCGCGGCCGAAGCTTTGCAGTGGCTGGCTCCGTCTCAAACCGCTGGAAAAAAATACCCGTTTCTGTTTACGCAATCGCAGGCGATTCTCGCACGCAGCTGGGTGCCTTGTCAGGATTCTCCCGGCGTGCATTTTACCTATGAAGCTCATGTCAAGGTGCCGAAAGAACTGATCGCTTTGATGAGCGCGTCGAATCCCGTGGGTAAAAATGAATCCGGCGAATACCATTTTACAATGAACCAGCCTATCTCTTCGTATTTGCTGGCGCTTTCTGTTGGCGATCTTGCTTATAAAGAGATCAGCAAACGCAGCGCGGTATATGCCGAGCCTGGGATCGTGGAAGCCGCCGCGTGGGAATTTGCCGATCTTGAGAAGATGATTGCAGGGGCGGAAGAACTTTATGGACCTTATCAATGGGAGCGATATGACGTCCTGGTTTTACCGCCGAGCTTTCCTTTTGGGGGAATGGAGAATCCGCGGCTTACGTTTGCTACCCCGACGATACTCGCCGGCGATCGCTCGCTTACATCGCTGATCGCTCACGAGCTCGCCCACAGTTGGTCCGGAAACCTGGTCACCAACGCTACGTGGAATGATTTCTGGCTGAACGAAGGCTTTACAGTTTACTTCGAAACCCGGATCATGGAAAAACTGTACGGGAAGGATTATGCCGAAATGCTCGCCTCTCTCAATTTGCAGGACCTTCATGACGAGATACGTTCCCTGAACGAGGCAGGAAACAGCGCCGACACGAAACTCCGTTTACAACTGGAAGGAAGAAATCCCGACGATGGAGTTACCGACATCGCGTATAATAAAGGCTATTTCTTCCTGAGATCGATCGAGGAAAAGTACGGGCGAAACGAATTTGATCAATTTTTGAAGGATTATTTTTCCGACAATGCTTTTAAATCCATGGACACAGAAGGATTTATCCGTTACATCCGCAGCTATTATCAGGAAAAATATAACAAGGCAATACCGGAAGAGACTTTTCAAAAGTGGATCTATACAGAAGGACTGCCGGAAGATTGTCCCAGTCCGTATTCGGAGCGATTCAAAAAAGTGGACGAAGTGATCGCAGCGTGGAGCGCCGAGAAACCGCTCGATAAAAAGACCTCGGATGGGTGGAGCACACACGAGTGGCTGCACTTTCTCAAAAATCTTCCGCCCACTTTATCCTCTGCGCAGATGAATGCTATTGATAATTTTGGTAACTTTACGCAGTCCGGAAACTCCGAGATCATATCAGCGTGGGGTGTGATTGCAGTCCGGAACAACTACGAAAGAATGTATCCAAAGATTGAAACATTTCTTATCAACACAGGAAGACGAAAATTCCTGAGCCCGTTATACAATGAATTGGCAAAAACCCCGGAGGGGAAAGCAAGGGCAAAAAAAATCTATGAAAAAGCCAGGCCGAATTACCATTTTGTTGCTACCAACACTTTTGACAAACTGTTGAAATAAACTGAAAATATTTTATTGGAGAGGACAACTGGCCACCAATCGTACGGTGGCTTTTTGTTTTTGAGCCGCTGAAGGGATTTTATTGCTCGGAGGTCATCTTCAGGATTTCCTCTACATACTCGCGTGAATTAAAAAGTCTCGGCACTTTATTTTGTCCGCCAAGCTTACCACGTTTTTTCATCCAGCTATAAAAAGTTCCTTCCTTTACACTGTGGATTCTCGGGGCAACAAGCGCCAGATCATGAGCACGTTTCGCATCGTAATCTGAATTCACCTGCCTGAGACTCTCGTCCAGGACTTTCGCGAATTGTTCAAGGCTTGCGGGCTGGACTTTAAACTCGATCACCCATTCGTGACCGCCCTTTTTATCTTTTTCGAGAAAAATCGGGGCTGCAGTGAAATTGTCGATGATGGCGTTGGTGAACTCGCACGCTTTTGTGATCGCGGCCTCCGCGTTTTCAATGATCACCTCTTCGCCAAAGGCGTTGATAAAGTGTTTTGTCCTGCCGGATATCTTTATCCGGTATGGGGAGACGTTCGTGAATTTGACGGTATCGCCGATGTTATACCGCCACAAGCCTGCATTCGTGGAGATGATCATCGCATAGTTTTTTCCGACCTCAACCTGGTCTAGCCGGATCGCCAGCGGGTCTGGCTCGTCAATTTGATCCACAGGGATAAACTCATAAAAAATTCCGTAGTCAAGCATCAGCAATAATTCTTCGGAATCTTTTTGATCCTGGATTCCGAAGAAGCCTTCGCTCGCATTGTAGGTCTCCCAATACCGCATGTTGCTTTTCGGAATCAATGATTCAAACAGATTCCGGTACGGTTTAAACGAGACTGCGCCGTGAAAAAATGCTTCCAGGTTGGGCCACACCTCCAGGATGTTTTTCTTTTTTTCCTGCTCAACAATTCGTTGAATGAGCAGTACCGTCCACGTTGGTACTCCCGCGATGTTAGTTACGTTGACTTCCGCAGTTTCACGCGCCATCTTTTCGATCTTTTCTTCCCAGTTGCTCATCAGCGCGGTTTCAAGACTGGGTGTGCGGATGAACTGGGCCCAGGGCGGAAGATTTTGCATGATCACGGCCGAAACATCCCCGTAATATGAGGAAGCGCTCGAGTCGTATTCATTGATCTGGTGGCTCCCTCCGACCGCAAGCCCCTTGCCGTCAAACAACCGTGAATCGGGAAAATTGTTGACGTATATGGATATAAGATCTTTCCCTCCTTTAAAATGACATTCTTCCAACGCCTCCTGCGAAACCGGGATGAATTTGCTGCGATGGCCCGTAGTTCCGGATGATTTCGAAAACCACCGGATCTCAGAAGGCCATAAAATATTTTCTTCCCCGCGCATCAGCCGCTGGATGTAAGGGAAAATTTTTTCATATGTGTGAATCGGAACGCGTTGCCGGAACTGCTCGTAATTTTGAATATCGCCGAATCCATACTGGATCCCGAATTGTGTAAGCTGGGCCTCGTCGATCAGCCGTTTGAATAACTCGTCCTGAACGTCGTGGGGATTTTTCATGAAGAGTTCGATCTGGTGAATTCTCTTCTTCATCGTCCACGTCAATATCGAATTAATAAGGCCCATGCTGTTTCAAGATAACTTTCAAAAATACAAGTTCGTAAGCTAATAAGAATGACGGAAAAATTTCCGCTGAAATTAGCGGATTTGATTTTATTTGTGACAACTTCCATAGCAGCAATCACTCCCTGCACCGGGAATTCAAGAATTTGGAATTTCGAAACTTAAACATTTACCGATGGCCTGGCTATACCTCATCATCGCAGGACTTTTTGAAGTCGGCTTCACGACGAGCCTGAAGCTTTCAGAAAATTTCAGCAACCGGCTATGGTCCATTGTTTTTTTGATATGCATCACCCTGAGCTTTCTCTTTCTCAACAAGGCGATTCAAACTATCCCGATAGGAACAGGTTACGCAGTCTGGACCGGCATTGGCGCAATCGGCACAGCACTGGTGGGAATTCTCCTCTTTCACGAGCCATCCGACTTCTGGAGAATGTTTTTTATTTTTTTACTGATCGGCTCGATTGTCGGTTTAAAAGCTGTCTCGACGACCTGACTCAATAAAAAAGGCTGCACTTAGCAGCCTGAATTCTATTCCAAAACGAAGTTTAGGCGTCTTTCCATTTGATACCACATCCAATGGCCTTGGTCTTTGTAATCGGTACTTCTTTCCCTGCGAGCAGTGCCTCGACAGCCTCCTCCACGTATTTTTTATCGGCATTGTCCGCATCCTTCGCGCTGTTATCAATAGCGCCGATGTAAGCAACCTTGAAATCCTGCCCGTCTCTTTTCAGGATGAAAACATGTGGTGTATTTGTCGCTCCAAAGGCCCTGGCTACTTTTTGAGTTTCATCGATCAGATACGGGAACTCATAGTTCTTTTGTTTCGCGACCCGAACCATTTCATCGAAAGAATCGCCGGGGGATACGCGGGAATCATTAGCGTTAACAGCGACGACGGGAAATCCCTGCGAATTATACTTTTTATGAAGGTCGATAATCCGTTCATTATATGCCTTTGAAAAAGGGCACGTGTTGCAATCAAAGACAAGGATAACTCCCTTTGACTCTTTGTAATCAGAAAGGGCAACCATTTTGCCATTGACATTCTTAAGCTTAAAATCAGCGACTGTATCGCCAACACCATATCCCGGCAATGCAGGTCTTGCCGCAGTCAGTGAAATAATTGCTGCGGTAAAAAATAGATTTCTGACAAGTCTCATAAAAAGTATTCCGTTTTAAAGTTTATTTTTTAACCTCTTCAATTAGTTTTTCAAGATCCCCATCATGAAGTTCTTTATCAACAAATTTTCTTTTACCGGTCTTATGATTGATTACAAGGGTTGCCGGCAATGACCCCTGCCATTCTTTGTCCACCGCATTGATCCATAAATCAATGTCCGGCTCGTTGAGCAGGAGCACTTTGGATTTGAGTTTTTTCCGCGATACGAATTTATACACTTTGGCTGGATCTGGATCCAGCTCCATGTCGACACTAACGAGCGTAACCCGCACATCCGGCCGTCCTTCGCTATTCAGTTTCTCCAGCAGCGGCAATTCTGCTACGCAGGGAGCGCACCAGGTCGCCCAAAAGTTTATGATTTCTATGCCGGTTGATTTTTGCGTCAGCAAGTCGGTGAGATTCTTACCATTGATGATATCGGCATCTTGCGCGGTCGCCAAAAAAGGAGCCGCGGCAAGCAGTATGATGAATATTTTTTTCATTCGGGTTATCAAACGTGAATTCCTTTTCCGGGTTTATGCCGAAACAGGGCTTAGATCCTTCGGGCTGCAATCATACAAACATTTTGCCGAAAAACTCTCAATTTCAGTCACTTGCGAAGGAGCAGTGGAAACACCAAAAGAAATCCACAAAAAAAGGAAGTTATCCACAACGTTTGTTATTGTTGTTATAAGAATCTGCTGATCAGTTGATTATATGTGATTTTATAAATCAATTCTTTGTGGACAACTTAAACCGGTGAAAATTTTTTTACTTAATTGATGGGATTTGCGGAAAAATAATCCTAAAACAATACGCTGTATTTTACGGCCGCTGTCGGATCTTTCTCACGATTTCTCTCATGCTTTCAACGAACCGAATCACCAATCTTTTTTCAATTCAAATCCCAATCATTCAAGCGGGCATGGTCTGGTGCAGCGGATGGAAACTCGCCTCCGCAGTAAGCAACACGGGAGCGCTCGGTCTCATCGGATCGGGTTCGATGTATCCGGAAACTCTTCAGGAACATATTCGCAAGTGCAAAATGGCAACGACAAATGCTTTTGGAGTGAACGTTCCGCTGCTGTACCCGGATATCGACAAGGTCATGAGGATCATTGTCGACGAAGAAGTCAAAATTGTTTTTACCTCCGCCGGCAACCCTGCGACTTGGACAAAATTTTTAAAGGACCATCAGATAAAAGTCGTTCACGTGGTGTCAAGCGTCAAGTTTGCCAGGAAAGCGGAGGACGCGGGGGCTGACGCGATTGTGGCGGAAGGCTTCGAAGCAGGCGGACATAACGGCCGGGAAGAAACCACTTCAATGGTCTTGATTCCGATGGTCGCGGATGCAGTTAAAATTCCGGTAATTGCCGCGGGGGGAGTTGCCGACGCCAGGGCGATGATGGCAGCGGCGATATTGGGAGCGGAGGCAGTCCAGATCGGGACGCGGTTTGCAACCAGCGTTGAATCATCGGCGCACGAAAATTTCAAAACGCGTGTGATCACAAGCAAGGAGGGAGATACGATGCTCACACTCAAGCAGCTTACACCCGTGCGCATGTTACGGAATAAGTTCTTTGAGGAAGTACAGCAGGCTGAACTCAAAGGTGCCAGCACCGAGGAACTGGCGAGACTGCTCGGAAAAAGAAGAGCCAAGGCGGGAATGTTTGATGGTAATCTTGAGGAGGGAGAGCTGGAGATCGGACAGGTTTCCGCAGCTGTAAAAAAAATCCAGCCCGCCGCCGAGATCGTCAGGGAAATTTGGTCGGATTTTTTGAGGCTGAAAAAAAATATTTGCGGCGATGGAATTTCTTAAGATCAAGGAAACCTGCATTTATATCCGCGATCTGGAACGGGCGCGTCAGTTCTATCATTTAAAGCTCGGTCTTCCGGAAATCAGTTACGTTCCTGGAAAACATCTTTTTCTCCGCGTGGGAACCTCTGTATTGCTGTTATTTAATCCGGAGGATTCAAAAATGAAAAAATCGCCTCCGCCACACTATGGAGGCGGAAAGCAACATTTTGCATTTGAAGTAAGCGCGGATCTTTATGATGAGGTAAAAAAAGAAATTACGTCGATGGGTATAGATATAATCGACGAAGTCACGTGGCCATCAAAAAAACAGTCAATTTATTTTCACGATCCCGAAGGAAATGTGCTGGAGATTGTTCCCTCTGAGGCGATCTGGGAGTAAGTATTATTTGAAAGCAAGTTTTTCCTGAAATTCAATTTCTTTCGTTTGCGGTTGCTCCGGTTGCAATGATGTGCTCTTGAAAAACGAGTTGTACCAAAACGCGTAGTCTTTGTACTGGAGGCAATTGCTGATGATCTTGCCATCGATCATGATCTTGATAAGAAGATCACTGTTAATTGTCTGAAGAATTTTTTCCTGCTGTGTTGGCGGCAACTCTGCAAGTTCCACGTATGCTATCCCCTTATATGTTTTCGCTTCAATCATCATAAGCTTCGTCTGTAAATTACAAGTAACCTTCAAAGGTAACCAGTGGGGGGTAGGGAAGGCAAAAATAATATAAAAAGCGACTCGGAGTATAAACTCTTTTCTTAAATTTTAATATTGCGAAGCAACACGGCATGGCAGGATTTTTTTCTACTCCAATTGAATATCTGAAAGGTGTTGGTCCGCAACGCGCTGCGCTCCTCAATAAGGAGCTGGGCATCTTCAATTACGCGGATCTTATTCAGCATTATCCATACCGTTACGAAGACCGCACAAAATTCTACACAATCCGGGAATTAAGTGAGGAAATGTCCTTCGTGCAGCTGAAGGGCACGATCAAAAAAAAAGAATTGATCGGCGGAGGGACAAAAAAGAGACTCGTCGCTCATTTCACCGATGGATTGGATGAAATAGAACTCATCTGGTTTCAGGGGATCAACTGGGCAAATGAAAAAGTCAGGATTGGTGTCGATTATATCGTTTTCGGCCGGCCGGCGAAGTACGGGAGCCGCTTTAATATCGCGCATCCCGAAGTTGAGCCTGTTTCGGAAACAAATGCCAAAGGAGCAGGAATATATCCCGTATACTCCCTGACTGAAAAGCTTCGTTCAGTTTATCTCGACAGCAGAATCCTGCTAAAACTGGTTCGCGAACTGCTTGCCATTTCCAAAGAGAAGTTTCGTGAAACGTTACCGGAAAACATCATCCGGAAACTGAACCTGTTTGACAAGAGGTCGGCCTTGCTCAATATCCATTTTCCCGGAAGTTATGAGGAATTGTCCCGTGCACAGTATCGGTTGAAGTTTGAAGAGCTCTTTTATATACAGCTGCGGCTGCTCACCTTAAAGGTTATCAGAAAAGAGAAGTTCAAAGGAACGCTCTTCAATGACACGGCGCTGTTGACGCGTTTTTACAACGAGCATCTTCCATTCCCATTGACTACCGCGCAGAAACGGGTTATCAGGGAAATTTATTCCGACCTCAAATCCGGGCAACAGATGAACCGCTTGTTGCAGGGTGATGTTGGCAGCGGAAAGACGATCGTAGCTTTTATCACCGCGTTGATCGCGATCGGGGGCAACACCCAATGCGCCCTGATGGCGCCAACAGAGATCCTGAGTCACCAACATTATAACAACCTGAAAAAATATGCGGATAAAATGGACCTTTCTATCCGCCTGTTGACAGGATCGACAAAGAAATCGGAACGTAACGAGATCCATGAACAATTGCAGGCAGGCGATCTTAAAATCCTGATCGGAACACATGCGTTGCTCGAAGAAGAGGTTCGGTTCAGTAACCTGGGCCTGGCCATTATCGACGAACAACACCGGTTCGGCGTGGCGCAACGGTCACGGCTATGGGAGAAAAATCCTTCGGTCGTTCCGCATGTGCTCGTGATGACTGCGACCCCAATCCCCCGAACGCTGGCGATGACGCTATATGGCGACCTCGACATCTCCGTCATTGATGAACTGCCGCCGGGCAGAAAACCGATCAAAACAATTCACAAATTTGATGCGCATAGGCTTGAGGTTAATGGATTCCTGAGGAAGCAGCTTGAGGAGGGCCGCCAGCTGTACATCGTCTATCCGCTGATTGAAGAGTCGGAAAAGCTGGACCTGAAAGACCTCATGGACGGCTACGAAAGTGTTTGCCGCGCCTTCCCGGACGTGCCGGTCAGTATCCTTCATGGCAAGATGAAACCCGATGCAAAGGAATTCGAAATGAAACGATTCATCAGGAATGAAACGAAGATACTCGTAGCCACAACCGTCATAGAAGTCGGTGTGGATGTTCCAAACGCCTCGGTGATGGTGATCGAAAACGCGGAACGTTTCGGATTGTCGCAACTGCATCAGCTTCGCGGACGCGTTGGGCGCGGCGCGTCACAATCCTACTGCATTCTGATGTCGGATTACAAACTCACGGCCGAAGCAAAAACCCGCATCGAGACGATGGTTCGAACAAATGATGGTTTTGAAATTGCCGAAACCGATCTGAAGTTGCGGGGACCCGGGGACCTGCTCGGCACACAGCAAAGCGGAGTCCTTGACCTGTTAATTGCCGACCTGGGAAAAGATGGAAAGATTCTCCAAACGGCAAAGGAAATGGCAGCGCAACTCCTGCAGGAAGATCCCCACCTGGAAATGCCAAAAAACAGAGTTGTTAAGGTCCAGGTTGACTCGATGAGTATAAATTCGTTAAACTGGAGCAGGATCAGTTGATTTTCAAAATAAAACAGCCGGTAATTGCTTTTTTTTTCTTTTCTTGAACTTGCGAATTCCCCACTCTATTAATTTTCGATGAGAATGAGACTTTCAACGGTAATCCTTGCCTTGTTGTCGTGGGCTTCGTCTCACGCCCAGACCGGAAATTATTTCTTGTCGCATTATGCACCCGCAAATGAGCTGTTTGATAATGTTTGTTTTGACATGGCGCAGGATGACCGTGGAATCATGTATTTCGCAACCAAAGCCGGAATTCTCATGTTCGACGGCAGAAACTGGGACCTGCTGAAAAGAAAAGGTGCCGTTTATTCGATCAACATAACCGAATCAGGCGTGATATACTGGGCTGGATCGAATGCTTTCGGAAAAATCGGAAACGACACCCATGGCTTCGCGCAGCTTCAATACCTGGCAGACTCGACAGACTCCCACGTGATCCAGGCGCTCTCCGTCCACAAAAAGACTTTCTTTCTCACAGAAGAGCAGCTTTACGCTTACGACCTCTCCAGCGGCAAAATCAATATTATAAAAGCCACGCCGGAAACGGGAACGCTCTCGAAACTTTTCGAACTGTTCGGAGTCGTTCATGTCAATACAGAAAACGGCGTTTTCAAGATCCAGGACGATAAGCTGGTACATTCCCGGCTTCCCCTCGACGACGATATTGCCTTCGTATCGCGTATCGACAATCTGTACCTGCTCGGTACAACGGGAAATAAAATATTTTCCTGCAGCGAAGCATTGAAATTAACAGAAGTAAAAATTCAGGATCAGGAGTATGCAAATGCCAGCGTAATTATCAGTGGCAGCTGGATCAACAGGCATTTGCTCGCCATCGGCACCCTTCGCGGTGGAGTGATGTTCATCAACCCGATCACAGGGCGGACGCAGGAGATTATCAATTATTCAACAGGCCTGCCGGACAATGAAGTCTTTGCTTTGTTGGCGGACCAAAATGAAAACGTCTGGGTGGCTCATGACTACGGGTTTACGAAGGCGTCTCCCTACATGCCGTTCAGGTCGTTTAACCACTACAAAGGTCTCGAAGGAAATTTGCTTTGTGCCTATTCGTCCAGGGGAGCGGCGTACGTGGGCACGTCGCTGGGCCTGTTCATGTTGGAAAAGGAAGAAGTTTACGAGGAACTGGTTTATTTTGTTGATGTCGAGATCCCGCAAAAAAATGCATCGTCTGATAAAAAAACGCAGTCCGATGCCGAACCTTTAAAAACTGAAGAAAAAGAATCCGATTCAAAAAAACGCGGATTGTTCGGGTTTCTCCGGAGAAACAAGGATAAACAAAAACAGGAAACCACGGCAAAGTCCAGCTCCAAAGAAAACTCCGGCGTCGCGCCATCTGTGGCGCCGAATACTTCCATAGCGCGATATCGGAAGGAAAAAAGAACCAAAAAAGTGCTGCGCGCTTCTCAATATGCCTACAGAAGAGTTCAGGGTATCGATGCCAAGATCGCAAACCTCGTCGAAGTAAATGGAAAATTGATCGCCTCCGGATTAGGTGGTGTGTATGAGGTCAATGGCCTCCAGTCGAAAGTCCTGCTGAAAGATCCGGTCCATTATCTCTACGCCTCGCCGTCGGAAAATGTTTTGCTTGCATCAACGTATGACGACCGAATGCGCTCACTCGTATTTGAAAGGAACACGTGGGTTCCGCTTGACCTCGTGAGCGAGATTGACGATCGCATAAACTTTATCTTTGAAGGTGATAATCGCACCCTCTGGCTCTGCGGCATGGATAAGATTTATCAGTATCAAATGGCTGACGATAACTTCAAGTTGCTTACCGCCGTCGACCTGCCAAACTCCGCGAGTGAAAAGACCTGCGGCGTAAACCTGAACGGATCGATCTTGTTTGCAAACACCGACGGATTTTTTCGTTATGAAAAGAATGATAACTCGGTGATCAAGGTAGACTCGCTTCCCGCGCCATCACAATATTTCTCAACCAACGGAAGCATGGTATACAGGGACGTCCATGGCTGGAAGCTGATGGGTCAGATCAACAGTCCCGCAAACCTGAACCTGTTAAACCTGTTCACGGATCTGCGGTATGTCACTTCTGATTCCCGTGGCAATCTTTGGATGATCAGTGGCAGCAATGGACTCTACAAATTTTTCGCCGACAACGTCACGATCGATCATGATCCTTTTCCGGTCTTTTTAAAGTCCATTACCAACAAGGATCAAAGGACGGGCGTGGCGACGCAAATCCATATCAGCGAGGATAAAAGCGCTGTGACATTTGAGATTGCGCAAGCCGACTTCGTTAGTCCGGACGCGATTGAATTCAGATATATGCTCAAGGGCATGAAAGAAGAGTGGTCGGACTGGTCCAGTCATCATACAACGATCGGTTTCCCCTATCTTCCTCCCGGCGAATATGCCCTGCTTGTTCAGGGACGAAACATTTTTGGAAAAATCACCGACCTCAAACCGTTTTCTTTTGAGGTGTTGCCTCCTTATTGGAAACGGTCCTGGTTTTATGCAATGGAATTTGCGATCATCGCGTCGCTCGTTCTTCTTTCGTTTCGGTTGAATGAACGGTATCGGATCGTAAGCCGTGTGCTGACGTTGCTGACCATCATTCTTTTGATCCAGTTCATGCAGACATTTGTCACTTCAGTGCTGCCCATTGACCAGGAAAATCCCGTAATAAATTTTATCATACAGGTGATGATCGCGCTGCTGATCCTTCCAGTCGAAGGGTATTTGAGGAATCTGATGTTTCGTTCCATGGATCCCAAGAGCCGTTTTTACAAGTTTATTGCGGCTAAACCTCCAACGAACCTCCTCCGCGAAAAAGAGCTGCAGGCAACCGACGATGTCTGACCATCCCCGCGGATTCATCGGAAGAGATCCCTTATTGCAATTCAAACCGGGACTTTGAAAGCCGGACGTCGGTGGTCCCGATTCGGCCGGCCGGTGGTGTGATATTTTTCGCTGCGTGCTGGAGCTTCCCGAAAAAGAAAAAATAACGTTTGAAACCACGTTACCGTGTCACCGAAATCGTTAAAATTGGGCGTGAATAAATAAAAAAGCCCCCGGGAGATCGGGGGCTTCGCCAGGTGTGGTGATGGAGGGAATCGAACCCCCGACACAAGGATTTTCAGTCCTTTGCTCTACCAACTGAGCTACATCACCCTGGAAATGAACGCCCTGCCTTGAGCAGGGCCACAAAAGTATAGAATTTTATATTTGGTGCAAAATACGGCCACAAATTATTAACCAATTAAAAAACTAATACAAAACCCGGGATGATCCAGCAAATAGCTTTTGCAATTGTACTTCTTATAGCTACTTACATTATCGTCAAACGCTCAACGCGTATCAGAAAAAATATTCTGCTCGGCAAAAAAGTAAGAATCAATGACCGGCGCGACGAGCGGCTGAAGAATCTATTGCTGGTTGCTTTCGGTCAGAAGAAGATGTTCAAGCGCCCGATCCCGGCGATTTTACATTTGTTTATCTATGTCGGGTTCATCGTCATCAACTTGGAAGTGCTGGAATTTGTCATCGACGGACTGGTCGGGACACACCGCATTTTTGCAGGGCCCCTGGGAGGGTTGTATAACGGCATGATGAATTTGTTTGAGTTTCTTGCGGTTGCCGTACTTGTGTCTTGTATTATTTTCCTTGTTCGGAGAAATTTTCTGAAGCTCGGACGGTTCTGGACTTACGAGATGAAAGGGTGGCCACGACTGGACGGGAACATTATTCTCCTGACGGAAATCGCACTGATGGTGGCCATTCTCACCATGAACGCCTCCGATCAGGTTTTACAGGCGCGGCAGGCTGCGGAGGCAGACCCTGTTTATGTTTCGACCGGACGAATTTTCTTCAGCTCATTCCTCATGCCGCTCTTTCAGGGGGTTTCAACAAATTCTCTGATATTGATAGAACGGTTTGCGTGGTGGTTCCATATTATCGGTATTCTCGCCTTTGCCGTTTACATCACGTATTCGAAACACCTTCACATTTTTGTCGGATTTCCCAATACCTATTTCGCCACACTCGGTCCAAAAGGTCACATGGTCAACATGCCAGTCGTGACCAACGAAGTGAAGCTGATGCTCGGGTTGGCGGAGGCAAACAGTGAACCACCGGCAGAGCCCAGCAGGTTCGGGGCAAAGGATATCAATGACCTGTCATGGAATAATTTGCTCGGAGCATATGCCTGCACCGAATGCGGAAGGTGTACGTCGGAATGTCCGGCCCATATCACTGGTAAAAAACTTTCGCCCCGCAAGGTAATGATGGATACCCGCGACCGGATGGAACACGTGGGAAGATCGCTGGAAAAAGGCGGCCCCGGTCTCGCGGATGGAAAAACGCTGCTTAACGATTACATCACCCGCGAAGAAATTAATGCCTGCACTACGTGCAATGCCTGTGTCGAAGCCTGTCCCGTGATGATCAATCCGCTGGAGATCATTCTGGAGCTTCGGCGTTACACTTCCATGGAAGAATCAGCGGCACCGGCATCGTGGAACTCGATGTACCAAAATATCGAGACCAACTTTGCGCCCTGGAAATTCTCCCCCTCCGACCGATTTAACTGGGCAAAAGAGCCAACATAAGATTTGTTAAATAATCACGAATGAACGTTCCAACGATAGCCGAACTGGCAGCGAAAGGTGAAGCACCTGAAATACTATTCTGGGTAGGATGTGCGGGGTCCTATGATGACCGTTATAAAAGAGTGACGAGAGCATTTACCCGTATCCTCAATGCCGTTGGCATACGCTTCGCGGTTTTAGGAACCGAGGAAGCGTGCACCGGCGATCCGGCAAGAAGAGCGGGAAATGAATTTTTATTTCAGATGCAGGCGATGAATAATATTCAGGTATTGAATGGTTACGGGATAAAAAAAATCGTCACCGCTTGCCCGCATTGTTTTAACATCATCAAAAATGAATACCCCGAACTGGGTGGAAAATATGAGGTCATCCACCACTCCACCTTCCTTCAGCAGTTGATTAACGATGGGAAAATAAAACTTAGCGACGCGTCAAGTTTTAAAGGAAAAAAGATTACCTACCACGATTCCTGTTACCTGGGCCGTGCCAATAATATCTACGAAGCTCCCCGGGCAATACTTGAAGCCCTGGACGCAGACCTCGTCGAAATGAAGCGGAGCAGGTCGAAAGGACTCTGTTGCGGCGCAGGCGGGGCCCAGATGTTCAAGGAACCGGAGCCGGGAAGAAAAGACATCAATGTTGAGCGGACGGAAGAGGCGCTGTCAACGGGCGCTTCGACGATCGCAGTAGCCTGCCCCTTTTGTATGACAATGATGAACGATGGGATCAAAAATAAAGACCGTGAATCCGACGTTAAAGTGAAAGATCTGGCAGAACTTATTGCCGAATCGAAAGGTTTAAATTGAAGAATACCCGATACTATGTTTGTTCCCTTTCAAAGCTTGCCACCATCGTCCCGGATCTGGATTTACCAGGCCGACCGGCTTTTGTCTCAACCGGATCATGAATTGATCGACCGTTTCCTTAAAAATTATTGCGACGCTTGGAATGCCCATGGTCAACCGTTAAAAGCTTCGTTCCTGATCGCCCATAATGTCTTTGTTATCCTTGCGGTCGACGAGACGTTTAATGGCGCAAGCGGCTGTTCGATCGACACCTCCGTCAATGCGATCAGGGAAATTGCCGCACAAACCGGGATTGATTTCTTCAACCGCGAACGAATCGCATTCAGAGATGAAAATATCTTTTTCCTCCCCCTCAAACAGTTGAAGGAGAAATTCCAGTCGGGCGTTTGGAACCTTCAAACCCTCGCATTTGATAATGTCATAGCCTCCAAGGGGCAGTTGGACTCGGAATGGCTGAAGCCGGCATCCGAGACATGGCTGAAACGTTACGCAATTGGTTCAACCGTCAAGAGTTGACGTGAGAAATTTGTACTTTTAAAGACCGAATTAGACCTATGAAAAATCTGTACGCACTGTTACTGATTTGCGCTGTAATGCTCGCAGGATGCAGTGCTGAAAAAAAGGCGACAAAAGCATTCCGTTTTGGCAAATACCAGACCGCCATTGATCTTTTTAAGAAACAACTTGACGATCCCAAAGGCGCGACCGGAAAGGCGAACTACTTCATTGCAGAATCGTATCGCCTGTCAAACAGGATCAAGGAAGCAGAGCCATTTTATGAAAAAGCCGGAGGCCGTGGCATCAATAAGGACAGCGTGAAATTTTATTATGCACAATCGTTGAAAGCAAACGCAAAATACGATCAGGCCCGCGCTCAATTGGAGGAGATCGTAACCGCGACTGACGACCCGCGTTTCAAGGACCGCGCACAGGCTGAAATAAACGGCATCGGCTACCTGGAAAGGCTAAATCAAAAGCCGAATTATTATAAGGTGAAAAACCTGGAGATCCTCAATTCATCGTTCAGTGAATACTCGCCGGTCTTTATGAACAATGAACTCTATTTCACCTCGTCCAGGAAAAACGGAAAAATATATGAAGCGACAGGAACCCCCTTTACAGATCTTTACAAGGCGTCTTCCCGGGGAGCAAACGTGGATGTCAACACGATAGCTCCCCTACCGGCAGGAATCAATTCAGAAAACATCAACGATGGCTGTATTACATTTTCTCCTGACGGAAAAACGATGGTGTTTGCAAAAGGCAATTCGGGCAAACGCAAAGGCACCGCCGATGTGGATCTCTATATTTCGCGATTCAGGAATGGCGTTTGGAATGAACCGGTTCCCGTCAACATCAACGATCCGGAGGCATGGGACTCATCGCCAAGCTTTAGCCCCGATGGAAGAACATTGTACTTCTCTTCGAACAGAAAAGGACGCGGTAGAGACAGGGCTGGCTACGGCGGAAACGATATCTATTCTGCACAAATGGATTCCCGCGGCCGATTTTCAAAAGTTAAAAACCTCGGCCCTGAGATCAACACGCCGGGAAATGAGCTGTTTCCCTATGTGGCGGAGGATATGAAACTCTATTTTGCTTCCGACGGTCACCCCGGCTACGGCGGTCTTGACTTGTTTGTGGTAAAACGCTCCGGTGGCAAAACGGTGATTGAAAATATAGGACAACCCGTCAACTCGAATGGCGATGATTTCGGAATCTTCCTTTTCCGCGCGGATCGCGGATTCTTTACGTCTAACCGCGACGGTGGCAAAGGAGACGACGACATTTACACCTTCGTCAATGAAGATCCCAACCTGAAGGTGGTTAATTATTTCCTCCAGGGCATTACTTATACGCCATCTGACGAAGGCCTGCAGATACTTCCCAACACAAAAGTATCCCTGATCGATGCAAACGGCGAAGTGCTCCAGGATTTTGTCACAGGAAATGACGGCAGATTTTTGTTCCGCATTTACGAAAATGAAAATTACGATCTCATGGGTGAGTCCGATGGATACCTCACGAAACGCCAGCCATATTCGACGCTTGGAAAATCGGTGGATCCGGCAACATTGAAAGAGCTTGTAACCAATATTACTTTCGATACGGTCCTTGTTCTCGACAAAAAAGCCAAGGATATCATCTTCGTGCTTGAAAATATCTATTACGAATTCGGCAAGGCCCACATCAGACCCGATGCCGCAAAGGAACTTGACAAGCTTGTTCAGCTGCTGATCGATAATCCGGAAATAAAGATTGAATTGAGCTCGCATACCGACAGCGTCGATACCGAGTCGTACAATCTTGATTTATCACAACGCCGTGCAAATTCCGCAGTTGCGTATATGCGTGAACGCGGCATCGCCCCGGACCGCATGGTACCAAAGGGATATGGAGAGTCCAAACCCATTGCGCGAAACACAAATCCGGACGGATCGGATAATCCGGATGGTCGTCAGAAAAACCGAAGGACTGAATTCAAGATCCTTGAAATTGGAATACTTCCAAAAGCGATCGAAGAGGACGAACAGTTCGACGAAGACAAATACTTCAAGAACGACGGGAACTAGTGGACTGTAACATTGAAAACGGGATTATCGTAAATAATTTGTATCTTAGGAGCATGAGAAAAAATGCTCCTATCAAATTGAAACGTTCTGAGCGCCAAGAATTAGAGTCCCGTTTACGTCGACGCGTATTGCTTGCCGCTGAT
>Ga0196981_1000092_pt1 | contig 95918 bp, 78 predicted proteins | sample S3_2013CmetaG_FD_155462 | JGI IMG/M metagenome (GOLD analysis project Ga0196981, IMG submission 155462) | Soil microbial communities from Anza Borrego desert, Southern California, United States - S3_20-13C | ecosystem: Environmental > Terrestrial > Soil > Desert | place: USA: California...
TTCAGGAGCAGGTCCGGACAACCGGGGAAGCCTTGATGCTCCTTTCCCGTGCCGCAACCGAATTCGAGACTGATTATCGGAAGGCGGTCAACGCATGCCTCAAGCGGGGATTGCCGATGACGATCTGCACGATCTATAACGGCAACTTCCCGGACCGTGCCTATCAGCGCCAGGTTTCCACTGCGCTTACGGTGTTCAACGATGTGATTATTCGGGTCGGGGTGGAAAACGGACTCTCGATTCTTGAGTTGCGGCAAATTTGCACAAAACCGGAGGACTACGCCAACCCCATTGAGCCATCGAGTATCGGCGGCGCGAAGATAGCGAACGCGATTGTCCGTCTGGTCACGGACCCGGTTGGTGCACGACGGCGTGGCGGTTTGATTGGTGGCGCGTCGTAGCCAGTCTGCCGGGGGAGGGCAGTCGCGCGGATAAATGGAGCGGCATGCTGGTGCGAAAGCTGCTTCATGTTCGTTCTTCGGTTTAGCGGAGCACGCAAATGGAAAACGGGCCGGAAGTGAACGCCAAGCAATTATTCGTCAACGACCGTGAGCAATTGATCTATCTGCTGAGCGAAGCGGCCGAGATCGAGCACGGCCTGATGTGCTCCTATCTCTATGCGTGCTGGAGTCTGAAGCGATCGTGTGACGAGGGCTTGAACCGCGAACAGTTGGCAGCGGTTGACGGCTGGCGGGACAGTATGCAATCCGTCGCAATGGAGGAAATGCTGCATCTCGCCTTGGTCAGCAACCTGCTCATGAGCATCGGTTCGCCGCCCCATTTCGTCCGCCCGAATTTCCCCGTGGCACCCGGCTATCACCCCGCCAGCGTTGTTGCGCGCCTTGTCCCTTTCACGCGAGCCACTGCGGACCATTTCGTGTACCTCGAGCGGCCCGAAGGCAAAGACCTTCCGGTGGCGGACGGGTTCGAGCCGCCGTTTGCCTACCAACGGCGGCACGGGCGGGCAAAATTGACGCCCACGGCCGAGGAATATGGCACTGTGAGTGAGCTGTACCGCGGCATTGAGGACGGTTTTCGCCGGCTGACACAAGGCTTGGGGGAAAAGCGCATGTTCATCGGAAACCCCTCCGCGCAAGTGGGCCCGGAATTGCTGCCGTTTGATGGATTGATTCCGGTAACCAATCTTGAGAGCGCACTTGCCGCAGTCGCGACGATCATCGAACAGGGCGAAGGCGGCCGAGAGGACGGCGAGGACTCGCACTATGCGCGTTTCATCGCGATCCGGGACGAGTACGACGCGTTACTGCGGCAGGACTCTGCATTCAATCCCTGCCGCCCCGTGGTCGCCGACCCGGTCATGTTCCCGCCCATCGACGCACGTCCTACCAACCACATAATGGCCGACCCTGCCAGCAGCGTACTCGACATTGCGAATGGGGCGTATGGCTTGATGTTGCGCTTGCTTTCCAGCGGCTTCAGCATGGCGCACGGCACGGCAGCCGTTCGACGCGCTGAAATCGACAGTGCAATTTCGGTCATGTCCGTCGTAAAGACGCTCGGCATCTGCCTCACGACGCTGGAAGCGGGTACCGAGGACGAGAGGACTGCAGGCATGAATTTCCACCTGCCCCGGTCCACCCTGACGCTGCCGCAGCCACATGCCAGCCTGGCAATGCTTGCCGAGCGTGCGAAGGAGGTGGCGACTGCGCTGCGTGCCGTGCAGATTTCTGGTTTGGAAGCGCTTCGTCTGGCGGAACAGCTCGATGCGGTTGCCGCTCGTCTAGAAAACTCCCAGGCGACAAGCCAATAACGTCCGCCCGGGCATAGCACCCGACAGCGAACAGGAGAGTCAGCTCAAAGCAGGCATGTAATTGGTCTCTGCGAGCGTCCGCTTACCCATGTGAACGTATCACTCCCCGGTTCGCCGCATTCCACTTCGTCGCGCAAGTTCTCGGCGCTACCTTGCAAATGAAGGATGTTGCCTGAAATGTGCCGGAAGAGCGATGCAGAGTGGGAAGTTACAATAGCGGATCCTTCGTCCTAATCGAAGGCGACTGCCATTAACCCGATGAAATTTCTACCCTTTCCCTCTTTCTCAGGACTCTCCAGGAAGATTTATACGGCATTCCTGCTTACTACCATCGTGCCAAGTGCTGTCGTCGGGATCATCGGCGGATATCTGTCCCTTCAGGCGCTGCAACAAGAAACCCTGCGCAACCTGAGCCAGGAAGTCACGATCCGCACGCAGGGATTGAGCCGGTTCTTCGATCAGTTGTCCGCGCAGCTGCTGACGATGGCCAGCACGGTTGCCATGGACGATTTCTTCGCTGTCGCTTCTACCGGTGACCGCAATGCCAAACGCGCAGCAGCAGATCGCCTGCAGCGCGAATACGCCAGTCTTGCCCGCTTCTCCCGTTACGTTTACCAGATCCGGCTCCTTGACCACACGGGCCAGGAGGTGGTCCGCGTGGACCGCCGCCCTGAAGGCGTGATAGTAGTGCCACAAGAAGCGCTGCAGCATAAGGGCGACCGCTATTACTTCCGCGAGGCATTCGCGTTGCAGCCAGGCCAGCTCTATGTGTCGCCGCTGGATCTGAATATCGAGTTTGGCAAGGTCGAGAAGCCCGAACGCCCTGTCATTCGGGTTTCCACTCCAGTAACGGACGCGCGGGGCAAAAAGGCTGGCGTCCTGGTGATCAACCTGCACGCCGACCTTTTGCTCGACCAAGTGCAGCAGATGGCTGATGCACGCAAAGGAACGGCTTTTCTGTTGGATATGTCGGGTCATTACATGAGCCGTACTCCCGGCGGTAGTCCTGCTGCGTTTGCCATGGAACCCGTGGAACAGCTCGCGCGGCTTGTACCGGAGTCAATCGGCCGGACATTAATTGAGGGGCGCGACACGCCGGGGCAAACAGATGGCTGGATCGTTGCCCAGTCGTCAATCGATTTCGCACGCCGGGAGCTGCCGGAAAACCCTCATGGCAAATGGCGGCTGGCCCTGGCTTTCCCCGAACGCGAACTGTTATTCGCCACGGTCAATCTCGGCGTGATTTACGCCGCATTGCTGGCTGCCTTGCTCGTCACGGCCGTCGCTGGCTTCCTGCTGTCTCGCCGGTTACTGAAACCCATTGAGGCCCTTGCGGTAGAAACGTCGGCGATCGCAAGCGGTGATTTCACCCGAAGGGTGGCGGTGCGCGGCAACGACGAAATTGCAGCCCTTGGCGAGAAATTCAACATGATGGCGGCGCGGCTTCAAGCGGCGGCCCGCGAGGGAACCGCTTACCAGGAACGCCTTGAAAGCGAAGTCCGCGAGCGGACGTTCGACCTGGAGCGGGAGCACGCATCGCTCGAAGCGGTGATCGAGCATACTGCTGACGGGATCTTTTCTGTCGACGCGGACGGCCGCCTTCGTCTGATCAACGCTGCGGGTAGCCAGCTACTTGGCACGCAGTACGCCACTGGCAAACCCCTGGAGTTTTTTTGGCCTCAGTGGCCGGAGATTGCCGCAGACGCCTATCTGGGCGCGGTCCGCTGCGACTTGCAGCTGCCGGACCGCGTGCTGTCGCTTGCGGTGACGCCGACGACCGACGGGTTCATTGTCGTGGCACGCGACGTCAGCCAAGAGCGGCGTTTTCTTGACGAAAAACGCATGCTCGACCGGCAAATGTTTCAAATGGAGAAATTGACAACGCTCGGTGAGCTTGCAATGGGTCTCGCCCATGAAATTGGCAACCCTCTGGCGGGGATGAAGGCGGTGGCGCAAGCGATGCAGTACGAGGAGGACGTGCCGGAAGGCTTGATGGAAGCGCTCAAGCGCATGGAACACGAAATTGACCGTCTGTCGGGGTTCCTGCGCAGTTTCCATGGCTTTGCCGCGCCGCAGCAACTACATGCGGAGGCGTGCAGTCTGCGCGAGGTGCTCGACGACGTCCTGTTCTGGGTGCGCAAGGATGCGGCGAGCAAGGGCATCGTGATCGAGCAGAACGAACTTCACACGCTCCCCGCCTTATGGGCCGACGCGAATCAGCTTAAACAGACACTCCTGAACCTGGTGATCAATGCCGTACATGCCATGCAGCAAGGAGGGACGCTATCCATCCACGCACGGGCCGAAGGCGGGCGCGCGCTTGTGACAGTCTGCGATACGGGCGCCGGGATCCCGCCCGACGCTATTCCTCATATCTTCGAACCCTTCTTTACAACGCGTAGCGAGGGGTCAGGCCTCGGACTGGCGATCGTGCGCAAAATCGCCGAACAGCACGGTGCCAGGATTTCAGTGGAAAGTGCCACAGGGCATGGAACGTGCTTCACACTTGACTGGCCGTTATTTGGACATACCCATGCCTGACCCGATCCTGATTGTTGAAGACGACGCGACCATACGTGTCACCGTAGCGAACTTCCTGAAACGACAGGGGTTCGACGTCAGCGTAGCGGAAGACGGCGCGTCCGCACTCAACCTGCTGCGACAGCAGAGTTTCCACCTGGTGCTGCTTGACCTGCGCCTGCCCGACATGAGCGGGATGGACATCCTGGCAAAGCTGCGGGAAAGCGAAGGCGGCGACCAGCCGCTGGTTGTCATCATGACCGCGTTTCCGGAGGTGCGTACAGCCGTCGGTGCGTTGAAGGCGGGCGCGTACGACTATATCCACAAGCCCTTTGACCTCGAAGACCTGCTAGAGCTGATCCGGCGTGCCCGTGAGACCTACCGGTTGCGCCGCGAGGTGGAATGGCGGCGGGCGCAGGATCCAAGCAACACCGCACATGGCGTGATCGGGGAGAGCCCTGCGTTCCAGGCCATGATGGCAATGACGCACAAGATCGCCGCCGCCGGCCGCATCCCCGTGCTGATTCGTGGTGAATCGGGATCGGGCAAGGAGCACGTCGCCCAGGCGGTGCACAGCGCGTCGCCACGGGCAGAAGGACCGTGGGTGACGCTCAACTGTTCGGCCCTGCCGGAGGGCTTGCTGGAATCCGAAATGTTCGGCCACGAGCGCGGCGCATTCACCGACGCCAAGCAGGCCAAACGCGGTCTGCTTGAACTGGCGGATGGCGGCACCTTGTTCCTCGACGAAATCGGCGACCTGTCACTGACACTGCAGCCGAAGCTGCTGCGCGTGCTGGAAACGCAGACATTTCGGCGCTTGGGCGGACAGAAGGAGATCCGCGTCGATGTTCGTTTCGTCGCGGCGACCCACCGCAACCTGCCCGAGATGGTCAAGGCGGGGACCTTCCGCGAAGACCTGTACTACCGCCTCAATGTCGGCGCGATCGACGTGCCGCCACTGCGCGAGCGTCAGGAAGACATCCTGCCTCTGGCACGATATTTCCTGTCGCGTTCCGCCCCGGCGCTGGGCACAGTGCTTGACCTGGCCGACAGCGCCGGTCCTTGCCTCGTCTCCTATGAATGGCCGGGGAACGTACGTGAACTTCGCAATGTAATGGAGCGCGCCGCTATCCTGTGCGGCGGCGGAACGGTGACACTCGATCACCTGCCGCGCGAGTTGTCACGCCGGCACGCCCCCGCGGGTGCAATAGGATGGGAGGCGCCGCGGGAGAAGGTCAAGACGCTCGCCGAGGTCGAGTCAGACTATATCCGCACGGTGCTGTTTCACTGCGGCGGCAACAAGACGCGTGCGGCTGAGCTGCTGGGAATCAGTCGGCTCACCCTGCGCAGCAAGCTGCGCGAGCATGGGGAAGCCGACGGCAACGACCTCTAATACACCACCTGCACCACTGGCAACCATTGCCTGTTCGGCTTGCCATGCTGTTCACCCGAGCGCTTCACTGGTAAGAAATTGACCGGCCACGCCGTAACCGCTCGGTCAATTTCTTACCACCCCAAACTTCGCCTCCGGTCGTTTTCATCCCCGATTCTCATCTTTGGTTACTGGTACGAAACCTGCGATAGCAGCCGTACCGTAGGGCTGTTCCTACAGGTCTCCTACCGAAGAAGGAAGGGATATGAAAAGCAACCAACACAAGCGCACGATGCTCGGCCTGAACGGCCTGATGCTCGTGACCGCATTCGCGCTCGTTCCCGGCGCGGCGCACGCGCAAGGCGCTGACCTTGCACCGATGCCCGAGGTGAAGCCGGGCAAAGCCGAGATGATCGAACTCGGCAAGCATTTGTTCTTCGACAAGCGCCTCTCGGGCGACCTCGGCGTGTCGTGCGCGTCCTGCCACGCGCCGGAGAAGGGCTGGGGCGATGGCAAGGCGCTGTCGGCCGGCTACCCGTCGATGGAATACTTCCGCAACGCGCCCACCGTATTAAACAGCAAGCACCGCAAGCGCTTCCTCTGGGACGGCCGTCTCGACGGCAGCGATGCCGGTACGCTCGTGCGCGACATGGTCACCGAAGCGCATACGATGAACGGCGACGGCCGCCTGGTTCAGGAGCGCCTCAAGCAAGTGCCCGAATACTTCGCCCTGTGGGAGAAGGCCTTCAGCAAAGGTAGCGATCCGTACAGCCCGCGCATGTTCAACGCGATCGGCGAATTCATCAAGAGCATCGAAACGACGAATGCCCCCTTCGACAAGTTCATCAAGGGAGACAACGCTGCCATCAGCGAAGAGGCCCGCGCCGGCTACGCGCTGTTCAAGGGCAAAGCCAATTGCGCATCCTGCCACAACGGGCCGATCGGCTCTGACGGCCAGATGCACAAGACCGGCGTGCCGGAACATCCGGATGTGCTGAAGAATCCTCTGCGCACGATCACCATGCTGCGCCACTACGCTACCTCGGGCATGCCGAACTACATGAATGCACGCACCGATGTCGGCTTCTACGCGATCAGCAAGGATGTGAAAGACATCGGCAAGTTCCAGACTGCACAGTTGCGTGACCTGAAGTACACCGCGCCCTACATGCACAACGGCGTGTTCGCTACGTTGGACGAAGTGATCGATTTCTACGACCGGGGCGGCGGCAAGGGATCCGTGCTCAAACCGCTTAACCTGACTGCCCCTGAAAAGCAGGCATTGAAAGCCTTCCTGCTGACCCTGTCGGGGGACCCGGTCGTTGTGAAGGATCCGGGACAGCCGGAAATGCAGATCCGTGCGAACTACGGCAAGAACTGAGGAAACCAACATGAAACCCATGATCAAACTCGGCGTGGCACTGATCAGCACACTGAGCATTGGCTTGTCCGCCTACGCGGCTGGTGCCAAGCCGGCTCCGCTCAGTCCGCTGCCGCCGCCATCCATTCCGAAAGACAACCCGAATACACCGGAAAAAGTCGAACTCGGCAAGAAGCTGTTCTGGGATGCGCGCCTGTCCGGAGACGGTTCTTCCCCTTGCGTCGTCTGCCATCTTCCCCAGCTCGGGTGGGGTGACGGACTCGACATCTCGCGCGGTTATCCCGGCACCAAGCACTGGCGCAATTCGCAAACCATCCTGAACTCCGCGTATTACAACAAGCTGTTCCTGGATGGCGCGTCCACGAGCCTCGAAGGCCAGGCTGCGGCCGCTGCCGAGGGCGCGATTGCCGGCAATGGCGACCCCTCGGTCATGGAAATGCGCATGCGCTTTCTCCCGGAGTACGTCGCCGATTTCAAGAAGGTGTTCGGCACCGATTGGCCGCGCATGAACGACGCGTACCGCGCCATCGCGGCCTACCAGCGCACCATCGTCACCGATGCGAAAAAGGTGCCGTTCGACCGCTACCAGGCGGGCGACAAGAACGCGCTCAGTGCCTCGCAAAAGCGCGGCATGGCACTCTACAACGGCAAGGCGAACTGCCTGTCCTGCCATAGCGGCCCGCTCGCGTCCAACCAGAAGTTCTATGCACTGGGCGTTCCGGACCATCCTGCCTTCAAGAACGACGTGATCACACAGGTGACGCACCGCTGGCAGTGGTATCAGAAAGGCATGCCGGAAAGCGATTACCGCAATGGCGTCGATGATGCCGGCCTGTACTACGTGACCAAGAACCCGAAGGATATCGGCAAGTGGCGTGTGCCTTCGCTGCGCGAACTGAAGTACACCGCGCCGTACATGCACAACGGCACGCTGGCCACGCTCGCCGACGTCGTCGACTTCTATGATCGCGGCGGCGGCAATGCCGTCAACAAGAGCCCGTTGATCAAACCGCTGAAGCTGACCGCGCAGGAAAAGAAGGATCTCGTTTCCTTCCTGGAGGCTCTGTCCATGGACACGCCGCTGCTGCACGACGCACCGAAGCTGCCGGGCGACTACCAGCCCCTTCCGCAACCCGCTGCGCCGGCCAATTAAGGAAAACGACCATGAGCAACAAGACGATTCAAATCAAACAGGAACACGACCACCATCACCATGACGGCGAGCGTGCCTGCATGAGCCGGCGCAGCTTTCTGCTGGCGGGCGCGTCGCTGGTCACGCTTGCCGCAGTCGGCGGCGTTCCCGCTACCGCCTTGGCTGCACCGGTGCATGCGCTGAAGAAGGAATACACGCGGGTCAAGATCGGCACCGTATCAGCACTGCAAAAGGGTAAGCCGATCGAGTTCGCCTACCCGTACCCGGACGTGCAAAACATCCTCGTCAAGCTTGGCACGGAAGCCGGCGGCGGCGTCGGACCTGCCAAGGACATTGTTGCCTTCAATCAGCAATGCACCCACATGGGCGGCCCGATGCAGGGGACCTACAAGGACGCCTACCAGGCGCTCGGCCCGTGCCCGTTGCACCTCACCACCTTCGACCTGACCCGCCACGGCATGGTGATTTCCGGCCATGCCACGGAAACCCTGCCGCAGATCGTGCTGGAAGTGCAAGGCAATGACATCTACGCCGTCGGCGTGATGGGACTGATTTACGGCTACGCGGCAAATACTGCCCGCCGCAGCTGATAGGAGATCGACATGAGCGACAAGAAACCAGACAGCATGAACGTGCCCGACCAGGTACCGCTGCCGCCGAAGAATGCAGAGGTGTTCACCACCGCCTGCGATTACTGCACGGTGGCCTGCGGCTATAAGGTCTACCGCTGGCCGGTGGGCAAGGAGGGCGGCGCGAAGGCTTCCGAAAATGCATTCAAGACGGATTTCCCCCATCGCACCATGCTTGGACCATGGGTCAATCCCAACCAGCACAATGTCATCAGCCACAAGGGCAAGCCGCATCACGTGGTGATCGTGCCGGATCGCGAAGCGACCGTCGTCAACGCGGGGGGCAACCACTCCATCCGTGGTGGCACGCTCGCGCAGAAGTGCTTCAATCCGGACAAGAAGACGCGCGACCGCCTTCAGCATCCGATGATCCGGGTGAACGGCAAGCTGACGCCGGTGAGCTGGGACCTTGCCACCGACGTGATGGCCGACATCTCGAAGTACATTCTGTCGAAGTACGGCGAGCATGCATGGGCAATCAAGATGTACTCCTATCAGTACTTCGAGAACACCTATGCGATCACCAAGCTGGGCATGACCTCGATCGGCACGCCGTCGATCGCGCCGCACGACAAGTGCACCAACACGAACGACGCGACCGGCCTCGACGACGCGGGTATCGATTCCTTCGCCGCCTCCTATCAGGACTGGGCGGACTGCGAAGTCGCCTATCTGTCGGGCGTCGATCCGTACGAGACCAAGACCACCCTGTTCACACAATGGATGATGCCGGGCGACAAGAAGTTCATCTTCGTCACCCCGCACAAGACCATGGGTGTCGCGTGGGCAGTGCAATCCGGCCGCGGCATCTGGCTGCCGATCACCCCCGGCACCGACACCGTGCTGCACATGGCGCTGGCGCGGATCATCATCGAAAACAACTGGCAAGACCAGGCATTCATCGACAAGTGGGTCGCCAACCAGTGGGAAGTCGAAGCCGGCTACGGGCGTGGCACCCGCAACACGGGCTGGCAGTGGCGTACAACATGGGGTACCTGGCAGTCCGACTGGGCCGACTACAAGAAATTCATCCTCGCGCAGGAAGAGTCGAAACTGGACGTTGCGGCCAAGATCACCGGTCTCGACGCCGCCGATATTCAGAAGACCGCCGAGTGGATCGCCAAGCCGAAAGCCGACGGCAGCCATCCGAAGACCTCGTTCATGCTGGAGAAAGGAAACTACTGGTCGAACAACTACATGAACACGGCGTCGCTGGCCTCGCTTGGACTGATCTGCGGTTCCGGCAACCGGCCGGGACGCATGATCTCGCGCGGCGGCGGTCACCAGCGCGGCATGATCAGTGCCGGCGGTGGCTCCGGCTGGCTGTCTCCTGAAAAGTACCCGGGACGCCGCAAGAAGGATTTCAACCTCGACCGCTGGTTCATGGCAGGCGAGGTGAAGTTTGCGTGGGTTATCGGCACCACCTGGGTGGCGGCCATGATGGCGTCCAATGCATTGGCAGACCGCATGCGCGAGCTAACACAGGGGAATGCGCATCAGATCACCAGCCTTGACCGTGCAACCATTTTCGAAACGCTGAAGAAGCGCGTCGATTCCGGCGGCACCGTGATGGTCGATTCCGACATCTACCCGGTCGCACCGATCGGCACCGACTTTGCCGACATCGTGCTGCCTGCGGCGACATGGGGCGAGGACAACTACACACGCTGCAATTCCGAGCGTCGCCTGCGTTTGTACACGAAGTTCTACGACGCACCGGGCGAAGCCAAGCCCGACTGGTGGGCAGTGCAGAAATTCGCGCAAAAGATGGGTTTCGCGGCCGACGGCAGCTATGCATGGAAAGATTCGAACGACGTGTTCGAGGAAGCAGCGCGATTCAGCCGAGGCGGCGTACTGAACTACCATCCGCTCGTCGCGCAGGCCAAGGAAAAGGGCGTGAAAGGACAGGAACTGCTGCGCACGCTCGGCACCACCGGCATCCAGACACCGATTCGCGTCAGGGACGGCAAGCTGGTTGGCACGGCACGCCTGCATGACCCGAGCAATAACTGGGGCGAAATGGAAGGGCCGGAAGTGCAGTCGCCGGCAATGTACGCGTTCAACACCCATTCCGGCAAAGCGATCCTGCTCAAGAGCCCATGGAAGTTCCCTGGCTGGATCCAGTTCTACGAGGCCGCAAAACCGCGCGCCGAGAAGGGCGAGATCTGGGTGACGAATGGCCGCGCCAACGAGACCTGGCAGTCCGGATTCGACGACTTGCGCAAGGACTATCTGGCGCAGCGCTGGCCTGATTCCTTCATCTACATTCATCCGGATGACGCAAAGGCAAAGGGCATCGAGTCGGGTGACTTTGTCGAGGTGGTGAACGACACGCTGTATGTGCAGACCGGGATGCCACAAGGCGTGCTGGATCCGGACATGTTCTTCAACAATCTGCTGAAGGATGGGCATATCAAGGTCACGGAAGGCCGCTTCAAGTCAGTAGCGATCGTGTCGGACGAGATGCGACCGGGTGTGGCAATGGCGAACTTCAACTTCCCGAGTTCGCCGGCCAATGCGGTGGTGCATGCAGTACCGGATCCGATTACCAACAACTACCGCTACAAGCTCGGACGCGGCACGCTGGTCAAAGTGGGTGAATCGCCGTACAAGCACAGCTTTACGCAGATGAGCCTCAAGCCCAGATCGATTGTTTGATGAAGCAAACGGAATGCCTCCTCCCGCCTTCATGGGAGGAGGCATTTTCGGCTGGAAGCACGACCATGCCACATACAACTGTCAATACTTTAAAGGACCGGTCAGGCCGGTCCATTTCTTATCTGCGCCTGTCCGTAACGGATCGTTGCGATTTTCGCTGCAGTTACTGCATGCCGGTGTCCGCGCGTTTCCTCCCTCGGGAGGAGGTGATGACACTGGAAGAAAACCTGGAGTTGGTGCGGGTTTTTGCGGACCTGGGTGTTCGCAAGGTACGACTGACGGGCGGGGAACCGCTGGTGCGCAAGAATCTCTCCTGGCTCATACGCGGCATCAAGGCGTTACCCCAAGCGCCGGATGTTGTGTTGACCACCAACGGCTCGCAGCTGGAAAAGCAGATCGCGGGATTGGTGGATGCCGGCCTGTCCCGGATCAACGTATCGCTCGATTCCCTCGATAGTGAAAACTTCAGGAGAATCACGCACAGCGGGAGGCTGGAGCAAGTGCTGGGCGGACTATTCGCTGCAAAGTGGGCCGGGCTCGAGGGCATCAAGCTGAATGTCGTTGCAATGCGCGGCACGAACGACCACGAACTCGTGCCACTGGTTGAGTTCGCCATCGAACATGGTTTCAACATTTCCTTCATTGAGGAAATGCCATTTGGCGACGCGGGCCGGAATAGGGCACACAGTGTCATGACCTCCAGTGAGGTAAAGCGACTGGTCGAGACCGCTTTTCCGCTCGTGCCAACGATGGAGACGACCGGCGGTCCCGCCCGTTACCATCGCATCCCCGGCACAGAAACACGTGTCGGATTCATCAGTCCCCACTCCCACAACTTCTGCGATACGTGCAATCGGCTGCGGGTTGCGGCCACCGGGGAGCTTTATACCTGCCTTGGCAGCAACGGCACGGTGCCATTGCTTGCCCTGCTTCGATCACCTGGCTATACCCCGGAAGCACTGAAGGAATCGATTCTCGATGCGATCAGCAGGAAACCGCTCAGGCATGACTTCGCCAGTGCGGGGACTTACCAAACCCTACGGTTCATGTCGCGGACGGGTGGTTAAGCACGGCCGAGCGCTTCACTCGGCGCCCGAGCGTCATACCATCGCGGAAATTCATCCCCAGCAACGTCAACTGAACAGTTCCTGCAACGAGTTCGAGTACCTGGACGCCGATGAAAAGACCGTCGAATGCGTTTGCCGATGCCTTCAGGTGAAGATAGATCGCAGCCGGCGCCAGGATGAAAAGGCCATTCAGGGCGATGAAGCGCATACGCGTTTTCTTGCGCTCCACGGCTGCACCGCGCCTGTCCCTGGACAGTGAATGACCCGTCCCGCCGGTCATGGCCATCAGGGGTACCAAGAGCGCAATGCCGTAAGCGATTGCGCGCTTGACCTCTGCGATGGTGGCGCGGTCAAAGAACATTTCAGCCACCAGGGTGGACAGGAAGAAGGTCGCGACAACGATCAGGGCAAGCGTGCCGGCGATGGCATGAACGATCGGTTTCATGATCAGACTCCTTTCGAGGGAACAGGGATTTCAAGACGGGTAAAGATCGCTTCCAATGTGCGCTTGGTGACCTTGAGCTCATCCATCGCAAGCGCCTCGCACAGGCTTGCCGACCAAGCGGCCTGAAGCCGTTCAGCCTCCCGATAGGCACGTACTCCCTTGGCAGTCAGTGTGAACAGTGGCGATCGCTCATGGCGGGGATTCTTCATTTGCGCCACAAATCCATCTTCCGCGAGGCGGTTGAGCTGCTTGAGCGAGCCTTGGCGGGTAATGCCCATGAGATCCGCGATCTGCGGGATGGTCAGTGGCTTGTCCGCCATGGCAATGGCCCCCAGGACCTGCCAGCGGGCGCTGGACAAACCGAGTGGGGCCACCATCTCATCACCCTTTTCAAGCAGGCGTCCGTTGATCTGAAAGATCAGCAACATGATTTCGGTAAGCGGGTCGTATTCTGGGACAGAACGGTCGGTCACGATAAACCTCCATGAGATCAATAGCAGGAATATGACAACCAGTTTACGAAACTGTAAACCGGTTGTCAAGATCGGATTGGTCTGCCTATGGCCGCCCCTGGTCGGATTCTTGACCGGTGATCGATCGATGACGCAGGAGCCGAATGGTGATCTTGAGGGGGGCAGTAAGTCGGAAAGCAAGAGATGCAATGCCTCGCTGGGGGGCAACAGATCAAAAACTTCGTTTAATTGGTCGTTACGCGGTTTAGCTTTGATCAAGCCCGGACGGCACCAGAAACATATTCTTACAACCGGTATTGGGGGGAAGGCGAATATCGGTTAAGTCGCCCCGGAGCGTAATTCCGGAGTCTGCTAGACAGGGTGAAGGTTCAACTCCTTCTCCCCCCACCACTCGAACGAGCGCTGGCAGGCACAAGAAAGCCTGCAGCGAGAACTTCCACGCCGCCGCCACGTCAGGCATCACGTTTAGCGGAGACAGTGGTACTCCATGTGGGGCAGAAGTGATAGGGACAGACAAGCACCACACCGGTACCGGGCCGATCTATGCCAATTCAGCGAGATGCTGCATTCGCTTCCATGGCCTGGGCATGTGCCTTGCATCGCCGTGGCTTATTGCCATGCGCGTATCCGAGTTGATGAGGCGAAAAATGCAGACCATCACCAGAACCGTTATTGCCACCCTGGCCTTTGCTGCTGTCCACAGCGCACTCGCCAGCCGCCAGGCAAAGCAGGTTGCGGCGACCCTGGTGGGTAGGGAGCGCAGTGAGGCCGCCTACCGGGTGTGCTATGTCGGCCAGGGGCTGCTTTCCTTCGCTGCGCTGACCGCCTATTGCGCCAGCTTGCCGGCACACACTGTCTACCGCATACGCGGCGTAGGCGCGCTACTGCTGCGCGCGGGTCAGCTCGCCGGGGTGGTCCACCTGCTGGCGGGTCTGCGCGAAGTCGGCCTGAAACGCTGGGCAGGCGTGGACAAGCTGCAAGCCTGGCGACGCGGGCAGACGATGCCGATTGCCCCCATAGCACAGGGGCCGGAGATGGCGGACGATGGCAAGCTGGGTACCGGCGGCCCTTACCGCTGGAGCCGCCACCCGCTCAATTTCTCGGGCGTGCCGCTGTTTTGGCTGACGCCGCACATGACAACGCGCCGCCTGGCCTTCAATGCGATCGGTACCGCTTACCTGATGCTCGGTTCGCTGCACGAGGAAGCGCGGCTGCGGCGTGCCTATGGCGAAAAGGTTGAGGGCTACCTGCAAAGCGGGGTGCCGTTCTTCTGGCCCGGTGTGCGGGCCGGCATGACGCATGTACTCCCGGGCAGCGATCGCCAAGGCATAAGCAGCTCCCGCGCGTAAGCGTCAAGCGTGCCGCTGCTGCGGCAAGCGGGTCGGCTTGCCCGGATTGGGGACGATCACGGCGATGATGCGTCCAATTTCACAATCCTTTCAGTTGATCAAGGATGGGGCACCACCACGCGCCGCCCTTGATTCCTGGACGTGCGGCGCATCGGTGTTGTGACAGGTCGGGGAAAAAAATCGCGCAACGGGACACGGATTTGCGTGTTGCGTTGAATTTCTTGCAATGGTTTCATAGCGGCGATGGCGTCCTCCACACTGGCATATCACTTGCCTGCTTCCCTCCGATTTCGAGGAGGGATATCGGATGGCTCTACAGGAACGAGACGCATATATTGAAGGCGCTGGCCTTCGACTTTTTGCCCGTGTAGTCGGAGAAGGGCCGCCGGTTGTCCTGCTGCACGGATTTCCGGAGAACGGGTATTCCTGGCGGCACCAGGTTCCCGCGCTGGCGGCAGCCGGTTTCTCGGCCTGGGCACCGCATTTGCGCGGGTACCCGCCGTCCGACGTTTCTCCGCGTCGCGCAGACTACCATCTGCGCCACCTCGTCGATGACGTTGCGGCCATCGTGGCGGCAACCGGTTATCCGCGTGCGACAATCGTGGGCCACGACTGGGGCGGGATCATCGCCTGGGCCTTTGCCGCTGCGTATCCGGCCTTGCTGGACAAGCTCGTCATCCTCAATGCGCCGCATATGGATATCTTCCGTGACAAAGTCTGGCGCACCTCGCAGCTGTTCCGCAGTTCCTACATCGGTTTCTTCCAGCTGCCGTTTCTTCCCGAAAGCGTGCTCGCGGCAGGTAACTTCTTCACGATTCGGCAGATGTTCAAGTTCACGCCCGCGCGATGGGGGACGTTCAGGGATCTGGAGATTACTCAGTATCTCGAGAGCCTGTCGCAACCCGGCGCACTGAAGGCCGCGCTGGACTACTACCGCGCCAACATGTCGCTCGCCGGCATGGAGCTGGCGCGACGCGCGCGGACGAATGCGGCGGTGCTGGTGATCTGGGGCATGCGGGATCCGGCGCTTGGCGCGTTTCTCCTGCAAGGGCTGGAAAAGTACGCACCGCGCGTGCGGATTCACGCCATTCCGCAGGCAGGGCATTGGGTGCAGAACGAGGCGCCGGATGAAGTGAACCGCGCGCTGCTCGCGTTTCTCGGGAAGCCATCGAGAGCAAGTGTGGTGGTGCCCGGCGCGGAGCAGGGCGGGGCGACAACTCCCTGATTTATTTGCCTTCCTTCCGCATTCCCGGCGTGTATTCTTTTCTTCGCGTCATGCGCCGATAGTTCAAAAGAACTATACCCATTAGCTCCTCATGCCAACTTCCAAGCCGAACCCCTCCCGATACAATGGTTTTCAAGTAAATCCCTCGGAGAGCAAGGATGTTAAGCGACCGTTTCGGCCGATCCATCGATTACCTGCGTCTTTCGGTGACCGATCGCTGCGACCTGCGTTGCACCTATTGCATACCGAAAGGTTTCAAGGGCTTTGAAGAGCCGAAGCACTGGCTGACCTTCGACGAGATCGAACGCCTGCTGGCCGTCTTCGCGCGCCTGGGCACCTCGCGCATCCGGATGACCGGCGGCGAACCGCTGCTACGCCGCAACCTGCCTGAGCTGGCCGGCAGGATCGCAGGCTTGCCGGGTATCCGCGATCTCTCCCTCTCGACCAATGCCACCCGGCTCGACCGACATGCCGAGGCGTTGAAGGCCGCCGGCGTTTCGCGCATCAATGTCAGCCTCGACTCCCTCGATCGCGGCTGCATGGAGAAGATCACCGGGCGCGACAGCCTCAACCAGATCCTCGACGGGATCATGGCGGGCAAGGCGGCCGGTTTCGATCCGATCAAGATCAACATGGTTGCCATGCGTGGGATCAACGATGGCGAGATCGATTCCATGGTCGAGTTCTGCATCGCGCACGGTTTCATCCTGCGCCTGATCGAGACCATGCCCATGGGCGCGACGGGACGCGATACCGGGTTCCTCGACCTCGGCCCCATCCAGGCGCGCCTCTCGCAAAAGTTCGGCCTGCGCCCGCAGGCGGTGGAACTGGGAGGCGGACCAGCGCGTTATCTCGCGACGGAAGACGGCAAGGCGAGCGTCGGCTTCATCACGCCCATGTCTCAGCACTTCTGCGCGACCTGCAACCGCGTGCGTCTCTCGGTCGACGGCACGCTTTACCTCTGCCTCGGCCAGGAGGAGAAGTTCGAGTTCCGCCCCTTGCTGCGCGATGGCGCAAGCGATGCGGAACTGGAGGCAGCGATCCGGACGGCGATCGAACTGAAGCCGCAGAAACATGAATTCCGGGAGCAGCCGGCCAAAATTGTGCGGTTCATGTCCCAGACCGGGGGATAAGGTGGGTGAGATGCAGGACATCGAAAAATTCATCCGAGGCTTCAGCCGCTTCCAGCAGCAATATCTTGCCGAGCCTGGACGCTTTGCCAGCCTGCGCCAGGGCCAGAAGCCCGGTACGCTGGTGATCGGCTGCTGCGATTCGCGGGTAGACCCGGCGCTTCTCACCGGAAGCGACCCCGGCGAACTGTTCGTGGTGCGCAATATCGCCAACCTTGTTCCGCCATGTACACCGGATGCGCCTCCCGGCGTCACGTCGGCGATCGAGTTTGCCGTATGCGGTCTCGAAGTCGACCGCGTCATCGTGCTTGGTCACGCCCGGTGTGGCGGCATCCGCGCATTGATGTCGCCGCGCCGCATTGCCGAGGAGACCGATTTCGTCGGCCGCTGGATGCGCATCGCCGAGCCAGTGCGGGAACGCGTGCTGCGCGAGCTGCCGCACAAGGACGACCCCGGCCAGCACAAGGCCTGCGAGCTGGCCAGCATCCTGCATTCCCTCGACAACCTGATGACCTACCCCTGGATCAAGCGCCGCGTGGAAGAGGGCAGCCTGATCCTGCACGGCTGGTATTTCGACATCGATACCGGTGCCCTGATGGCGTATTCCCCCCGCAAGCAGGAGTTTCTCCCGCTCGTTTGCCCGCCCGAACGCGCCGGGAAAACAAATGTTGCTGCCGCGTAAAACTTCATTTCCTTGACCTGTCTTATGGTTTTTGCATGAAGTGCCCATCGATAATGGGACAGGCGAAAGCCTGCGCACCGGCGCGATGGCGTGCCGGATGCCAGTGAGACCAGCGATTGGCAGCAACGGACGACCCATGCCCCTCGATATCATTTTGCCCACCTGGCAGCGCCTCTCGACGAAGATCGTCGGGGTACTGCTCGGCTTCCTGTGCCTGGCGCTGCTGGCCATCGGCACCACGCTGATGCTGTCCTGGCAGCTGGAGGGGAGCTCCGCGGCGATCAATGAGACAGGCAGCCTGCGCATGCACAGCTACCACCTGACGGTCCTGCTGGGGCGTACCGTGAGCGAACCGGCCAGCGCCGAGACGCACTCCGCGGTGACCGGCAAGCTGCAGGCGATCAATGACGTATTCAAGCGCCTGCAGCGGGGCGATCCGCAGCGGCCCTTGTTCCTTCCGCCCACCGCACGGATCCAGAATGCATTCAAACAGGTATCGGGGCGCTGGCACAAGACGATACAGGCCCTTGCCGTGGACGTGAACGGCGACAACCCGCATGTGCGCGCAGCCGCATGGCGGCAGTTCCAGATCGAGGTGGACAGCTTCGTGCGGGAGGTGGATGACCTCGTCAAGGCCATTGAACGCGACAGCGAAATGCGCACGTTCTGGCTGAGGGCATCGCAGATGGGGCTGGTCGCGCTGGCGCTCAGTGGAACAGTGGCCATCATTTACCTGATGTTCCTGCTCATCATCGAACCGGTCGAACGCCTGCGCGGCGGTATCGAGAAGATGACCGACAAGGACTTCAGCGCCCGCCTTCCCGTCGAAAGCAGCGACGAATTCGGCCAGCTGACCGAGGGCTTCAACCACATGGCCGACCGCCTGGAAGCCTTGTACAACAGCCTCGAAGAGCGCGTGAAAGCCAAGACGGCGGAGCTGGCTGACCAGAACCGTGAACTGGCCCTGCTGTACGACAGCGCCGCCTTCCTTCAGCGCCTGCAGCCGGTCGAGGCCATGTGCGAAGGCTTCCTGCAACGTATCCGCACCTATTTCGGTGCCGACGGCGGCACGGTGAGGGTGCTGGATGAGCGGAACGGGAATGCCCATATGGTCGTACACCATGGTATTTCGGACGCGCATGTGCGGGCGGAAAGCTGCATGAAACCGGGTGAATGCCTGTGCGGGGATGCGGTGGCGCAGAGAATTGCGGTCATCCACGACTTGCGTGGCGTCGCCGCTTCACCGAGCCGTCGCTGCCGCGAAGAGGGATTCGAGACGGTATCGATGTTCCATATCTTCGCGCACGAGCAGCACATCGGATTCTTCACCTTGCATTTCAGGCAGGTGCGTAGCTTCAGCGAGCGCGAACAGGCGCTCCTGGAAACGCTTGGCCAGATGCTTGGCACGGCGATTGAAAACATGCGTCTCGGCAGCCGCGAACGGGAAATGGCCATCTCGGAAGAGCGCAACCTCGTGGCCCAGGGGCTGCATGACAGCATTGCGCAGGGACTGACTTTCATGAACATCCAGCTGCAGATGCTCGACGAATCGCTGCGCGGCGGTCGCCTCAACGAAGTCGAAGAAATCGTCGGGGCGTTGCGCGCCGGGGTGAAGGAAAGCTACGAGGATGTGCGCGAGCTGCTGCTCAACTTCCGCAGCCGGCTCGCGGAAGACGACCTCATCGGTGCCCTGCAGACGACGTTCGACAAGTTCCGGAAGCAGACGGGCATCGAGGTAGACTTTGTGTGCGAAGGTACCGGAGCGCCGTTCTCGCGCGAGCAGCAATTGCAGGTGCTGTTCATCGTGCAGGAGGCGCTGTCGAACATTCGCAAGCATGCGACCGCAGGGCATGTCGAAATCCGGCTGCAGGACGGGCAGGATTTCATGCTCAGCATTCGGGATGACGGCGTCGGCTTCAACGCAGAGACGCTTTTGCAGAAAGGAGATGGCCACGTCGGCATCAACATCATGCGGGAACGTGCGCAGCGCATCCATGCCTGGCTGGAAGTGGATTCAGAACCGGGCAAGGGAACGATGGTATCGGTGCGGCTACCTCACGAGCAGCGTCGGGCAGCCTAAGGAGGTGATTATGGATACGAACAACAAACCCATCAGCGTACTGCTGGTTGACGACCACACCCTGTTCCGCAGCGGGATACGATCCCTCCTGCAGCGCAATCCCGATTTCACCGTCGTAGGCGAGGCTGCCGATGGCGTGGAGGGCATCAAGCGCGCCAAGCAGCTGCGTCCGGACGTCGTGTTGCTGGACCTGAACATGCCCGGCATGACAGGGCTGGAGACACTGCAACTTCTCCTGCAGGACTGCCCCGATACCGCGGTGATCCTGCTCACGGTGTCCGAAGAGGCGCAGGACCTGACCGCGGCGCTTCAGGCCGGTGCGCGCGGATACCTGATCAAGAATATCGACGCCGACTACCTGGTACGCGCGATCCGCCGCGCGGCGGCCGGGGAGCCGGTCCTGGCCGAGGCGATGACGACCAAGCTCGTCGCGCACATGCAGGGCGGCAGTACGCCGAAACCCACGCCGGCCTCGGACATGGACCGGCTCACGCCGCGGGAGAGGGAGATCCTTGCGTGCCTCGCGCGTGGCGAAAGCAACAAGGTGATCGCCCGTACACTGGATGTGGCGGAAAGCACCGTGAAGATCCATGTGCAGAACATCCTGAAGAAGCTCAATCTCGCGAGCCGGGTGCAGGCGGCGGTGTATGCTGTGGAGCATGGGATGGCGGGGATGGGGGAGAAGGCGGTTTGAGTCGTTGAACGCCCTCTTAGGGGGTAAAAGCAAACGGGCCGGAAAATCCGGCCCGTTTGCATTAATTTGCGGTGCGAAAAGCGATATTACCCGCCGCACTTCCCGCAGCATCCGCCGCAGGACGAGTCCTGCTCGCCGAGGTTGATCTTCCTGACGCCGAAACCGGCCTTTGCCAGCGCATTCGCCATTTCCTGCGGCGCGGTCTGTTCCTCGTCGAATTGCACGATCGCGCGGTTCTGCGGATACGATACGCTGACGTTGCTGACGCCGTCGATCGACTTGATCGTCCGCATTACCGTCTCGGTGCAGTCCTCGGAGGTCATTCCGGTGACGTTCAGGACTTCGGTTTGCATGGTCTTTCCTTTATCGCTAATTAACAATACGACAAACTGCCGCACAGGTTTTCCGGTCGATGCTAACGGAGTGCCGGCAACGCCCTGAATGATCGATATCAAGGTTTTGCGAGCTGGCCCGTGCTGTTGAAACTGTTACGGGATCCACCTGCCGGTGCGGGCGTTTGCCCGCACCACGGCGTGATCAGTGTGCCATCAGGACCGGAACGGTCATGGACTCCAGCACGGTGCGTGTGACACCGCCGAGCAGGATTTCGCGGAAGCGCGAGTGGCCGTAGCCACCCATCACGATCATGTCGGAACCGAGGTCGGTGGCGATGGACAGCAGTGCGTTGCCGACGTCGATGTCCGTCTTCTGGCGAACCACGTTGACCTTAATGTTGTGGCGGGCCAGGTATAGCGCGATGTCGGCACCCGGCATTTCACCGTGGGCGTCGCCGCGGGAATCCGGATTGAACACGACCACGTCGACGTTCTGCGCGCGCTTGAGCAGCGGGATCGCGGCGGTGACGGCGCGCGTTGCGCTCGTGCTCGCATCCCACGCGATCAGGACGCGCTTGGGCATGGCGTCGTAACGGCCGACGTAAGGAACGATCAGGACCGGACGGCCGGAGTTCATCACCACGAATTCCGGGAAGTCGGGCAGGGTGGTCGAAGACGGCTCGTCGAGGTTGGTCTGGCCGATGACCACGAGGTCGCTGTACCGTGCCTGGAGGCTGACGCCGGCGCCGGCTTCGTCGTCCACCTGGCGTGCTTCGTAGGAGTGCACGCCAAGGCTCTTGACCGTGCTTTCAAACAGGGCGAGCGAATCCTTGGCCGCCTTGCGGAGTTCTTCGAGATGGCTGTCGAGGTGCGTCGCCATGCCGCCGCCTTCGTAGATGAAGCGGGACTGGTAGATGAAGCGGGAAATGCCGCTCGGAGCTGCACCGACCAGGTGCGCTTCTTCATTCATCGCGATCTGCGCGGCGAGCTTGACACGTTCACTTGAATGCTTGTCTTTGTCCACATGGACGAGTACCGTTTTGTACGACATGTAATCTTCCTTTTATTGATTGGCCTGGCATTCGCCACGATCTGTCTTCCAAAGCGTCAGTGGCGATGCGCTCATTCAAAAGTTGCGTTATTAGCGTAGGGCCTAGCTTCAATGCAGTCCAGAAAAATGCGAACGCCTCAAACATTAGTTCGGGCATTTTTGACTCAGATCAAAATTTTCAGCCACACCGATTCGTTACATTTATCGCACCGTAAAATCCGGTTCGTCTGGCCGTTTTTCGCCTCCTGAAGCGGCCTCGTGCAAGGCGTCGAACGCATTCGCACCTAACGCTATCAGAGCATTGATAGCCAACCCCGTAACGCCGCGGGGCGCGGGTGCGGCATTCCATACCCGAACTTTGAAACCCATCGTCCAGGCACGCCGGGCATTGGCAGTGCGACAATGGCGGCATATGAACCGGCACACCAGGAATTGTCATGACCGTAAGGAATCTCAAGCATCTGTTTGAACCGAAATCGATCGCGCTCGTCGGCGCCTCGCCGAAGCCCAACTCGGTCGGCGTGACGGTGCTGAAGAATCTCCTCGGTGGCGGATTCGCGGGCGAGATCATGCTGGTGAATCCGAAGTACGACAGCTTGGCCGACCGTCCGGTGCATGCCTCCGTCTCCAAATTGCCCAGCGCACCGGAGCTCGCCGTCATCTGCACGCCGCCATCCACCGTACCCGGCATCATTGCGGATCTCGGCAAGCTCGGCACGAAGGCAGCCATCGTCCTGACGCCCGGCCTGGCTACGGCAAAGGACCTGGTCGGGCGGAACATGAAGGACCTCATGCTCAAGGCCGCCCGCCCGCACTTGCTGCGGATACTCGGGCCCAACTGCGTAGGCCTGCTCGTCCCGCGCCTCGGCATCAATGCGAGTTTCGCCCACACCGACGCGCTCCCGGGGAAGGTTGCCTTCGTGTCACAGTCCGGCGCAATGACGACGGGCGTGCTCGATTGGGCGAAGGCGCGCAACATCGGATTTTCGAAGTTCATTTCGCTTGGCGACAAGGCCGACGTCGATTTCGGCGATGTGCTCGACTATCTCGCCGGCGACAACGATACTCAGGCAATCCTGCTGTACCTCGAGGGCATTCGCAACGCGCGCAAGTTCATGTCCGCTGCACGCGCGGCGGCGCGCAGCAAGCCGATCGTCGTGATCAAGGCCGGCCGGGCACCGGAAGGCGCCAGGGCGGCAGCCTCCCATACCGGTGCGCTTGCCGGTGCCGACGATGTGTATGACGCCGCCATCCGGCGCGCCGGCATGCTGCGGGTCTACACCACCATGGACCTGTTTGACGCGGTGGAAACGCTCGCGCATTCGCGCCCCTTGCGCGGAGACCGGTTAGCCATCATCAGCAATGGCGGCGGACCCGGCGTGCTGGCGACAGACGCGCTCATCGGCAAGCAGGGCAGCCTGGCGGAGCTCTCGACGCAGGCCGTCGAGAGCATGGACAAGCTTTTGCCACCCGGCTGGTCGCGCGACAATCCGGTGGACATACTCGGTGATGCACCGGCGCAGCGCTACATCGATGCCATGGACATCGTCATGCGCGAGAAGGATGTCGATGCCGCGCTGCTGATCCATGCGCCGTCGGCCATGGTGAAGAGTGCGGAGCTCGCCTCGGCCCTGGTGCCGGTTGTCAAGAATGCATCCCGCAACGTCCTCTCCTGCTGGCTGGGCGGTGAGGAAGTCGCGCAGGCACGCAGCGTGTTTTCGGAAGCAGGTATCCCGACCTACGACACGCCGGAGGAAGCGGCGCGCGGCTTCATGCAGATTGTCCAGTACAACCGCAACCAGAAGCTGTTGATGGAAGTACCTGCATCCGCGCATGCCTCCGTCGAGGAAGACCGGGGTGCGGTGCGCGCCATGGTCCGGAAGGCACTGGATCGCGGGCGGGACGCCCTGACGGAGCCGGAAGCCAAGCAGGTGCTGGCAGCCTACGGCATCCCTGTGGTGCAAACCCGTTCGGTCGGCTCCATCGAGGAAGCGGTGGAATGCGCGCAGCGCATCGGATTCCCTGTGGCGCTCAAGATCCTGTCGCCCGACGTCGTGCATAAATCGGACGTGGGCGGCGTGGTGCTGGACCTGGAGGATGCCGACTCTGTGCGGGCGGCGGCTACCGCGATGCACCGCCGGCTGGCCGAGATGCGACCGCGCGCGGCGCTCTCGGGTTTTTCGGTGCAGTCGATGGTACGCCGTCCCGCCGCGCGCGAGCTGATCGTCGGCGTAGCGACAGATCCGGTGTTCGGACCCGTGATCCTGTTCGGACAGGGCGGTATTGCAGTGGAAGTCACCGCCGACCATGCGATCGGCCTGCCGCCGCTGAATACAGTGCTGGCGCGCGACATGATTTCCCGCACGCGGGTATCGCGGCTCCTTGCCGGTTTTCGCAACTGCGCGCCGGCTGATATCGACGCGATCTGCCATATCCTGATCCAGATATCGCATCTCGTGATCGACATTCCCGAGATCATGGAGCTGGACATCAACCCGCTGCTGGCGGACGCCGACGGCGTGATTGCACTGGATGCCCGTATCCGCATCCGGCCGACGGAAATGGGCGGCATGGACCGCCTCGCGATCCGTCCCTACCCGGAGGAGCTGGAGGAGTGGGTGGACTGGCAGGGAGAAAAAATCCTGCTGCGTCCGATCAAGCCGGAAGACGGAGCGCAGCACGTCGAGTTCTTCGGCTCGCTCACCCCGGAGGACGTGCGCATGCGCATGTTCGTCCACATGCGCGAGCTGTCGCCCGGCCAGCTCGCGCGGATGACGCAAATCGACTACGACCGCGAAATGGCGTTTATTGCAACGCGCACACGGGCGGACGGCACACCGGAAACGATGGGAGTGGCACGCATCGTTTTCGATCCTGACAACATCCAGGGCGAGTTTGCGGTGACGGTTCGCTCCGAACTGAAGGGGAAGGGTTTGGGCAAGCTGCTGATGCAGAAGCTGATCCGCCATTCTCGGGACCGAGGCGCCCAGGAAATCGTGGGTGAAACGCTCAGCCAGAACCAGGCGCTTCTCGGATTGGTGAAGCCGCTCGGGTTTTCCGCACATCGCTCGCGCGAGAACGACACCTACCTCTTGAAGCTTCCATTGAAAAAAGACCAATAGTTCAATGAGATGATTTCGGAGGGTGCCCCGCGTACCCTGCTTGCTACGACGGCCATCTGGACGTTCTGCTAATTTTTCACCGCCGGCCAACGGGCGCATTGCATTCGAGGGGCGGGCAATATAAGATTCTTCTTAAATGAATCTTTTAGGAGCAGTCATGACCCTCGTGAGGATAGAAGAGCCGCGTGTGAAGGAGCCGGTGCAGACCGGATTTGCCCATCACCCTGTGTTCCGGCTCGGTTTCCGTCCGTTCTATCTGCTGGCCGCGCTGTTCGCGGCGCTGAGCGTGCCGCTCTGGATTGCCCGCTACTTCGGCAACCTTGGAACACTGGCACGGGTTGACCTGAACTGGCACATGCACGAGATGGTGTTCGGTTTTGCCATTGCTGTCATCATTGGCTTCCTGTTCACTGCGGGACGCAACTGGACCGGCTTGTGGACGCCGCGGCGGGGACACCTTGCGGCACTTGCAGGGTTGTGGATCGCCGGACGTCTTGCCATGCTGTTCGCGCCGCCCGTCGTCGCCGCCGTCGTCGATCTCCTGTTCCTGCCCTTCGCGGCTTATCCGATCTACCGTGTGCTGCAACGTACCGGCAACAAGCGCAACATGTTCCTGGTGGGGTTGCTCGCACTGCTGACGCTGGTGAATGCGGTCTTCCATGCATCAGTGAATGGATGGCTGCAGGTATCGTCCATTGCACCTGTCCAGGCTGCCATCCTCATCATTGTCATGATCGAATCCGTCATTGGCGGAAGGGTCATCCCGGGGTTCACTGCCAATGCCATTCCCGGCGTGAAACCGGTGATGAATGAAAAACGTGACAAGATCAGCATTGCATTGACCGCACTGGCAGCGTTGGCATGGATTGCGCAGCTTCCTGGTCCGCTCACCGGTTCGCTTGCGCTGGCTGCTGCCGCGGCGCAAGCCACGCGTGTCCTTGGCTGGATGCCCCACGTTACGCTGCGCAAGCCGATTCTCTGGATCCTGCACCTGTCGTACGCGTGGATTCCGGTCGGACTCTTCATGATGGCATTGGCCGCATGGGGAATGACGACGAGCAGCGCGGCGTTCCACGTGCTCACCATCGGCTCGATGGCCGGCCTGATCATTGGCATGATCACACGTACCGCACTGGGCCACACCGGGCGTCCCCTCATTGCAGGCAATAGCGAACTTGCCATGTATGTGCTGATCCAGCTTGGCGTGATCGCGCGCATGCTGGCCGCGGCCAATATCCTTCGTCCTGAAATGCTGGTCGCAGCAGCGGCGTGCTGGACGGGCGCTTTCGTCCTGTACGTGGCTGTTTATGCACCGTATCTCATGTCGCCTCGTGTGGACGGGCGCGATGGCTGATGCACTTTATGCTTGACATTTTTTTTCGAATGGAAACGCAATCCGGCCCTTTTTGACTTAGATCAAGGCCCCTGTTTTGACCGGAAACGTACACTGCAAGCCAGTCTGATAGCGCCCCATCTCGGGGCGAACGACAGGAGCAAAATCACTATGGCAGTCCCGGCAAACGCAGTTCCGATTTCATCCAACGTCCAGTTCGATGCAGCGCTCATCCGCAAGATGAGCCAGCAGGGACCGCGCTACACGTCGTACCCCACCGCGGACCGTTTTACGGACAGCTTCGGCATGGGCGACTACCTGCAGGCAGTGAACAGTGTGCGTGCGATGGGCGGGCGCAATCCGCTGTCGCTGTACCTGCATATCCCGTTCTGCGACAAGCTCTGCTACTACTGCGCCTGCAACAAGATCATCACCAAGGTGCGCAGCAAGGCCGACGAATACCTCACCTACCTGAAGCGCGAGATCGAGATCCAGGGCAAGCTGTTTGCCGACATGAACACGGTCGAGCAGCTGCACTTCGGCGGCGGCACGCCGACCTACATTTCCGATGCGCAAATGGCCGACCTGCTGGCTCACCTGCGCAAGTGGTTCCGTTTTGCCACCGATGACGTGGGCGAGTACTCGATCGAGATCGATCCGCGCACCGTGTCGCCGGAGCGCGTGCATTCGCTGCGCGCCCAGGGCTTCAACCGCATCAGCTTCGGCGTTCAGGATTTCGATCCGGACGTGCAGAAGGCCGTCAACCGCATCCAGCCGGAAGAGTGCACCCTCGGCGTGATGCAGGCGGCGCGTGACGCAGGTTTCCGTTCCATCAGCATCGACCTGATCTACGGCCTGCCGAAGCAGAACCTGATCACGATGGACACGACGCTCTCCAAGGTCATCGCGGCCAATCCCGACCGTCTGTCGATCTACAACTACGCGCACATGCCGGCCCTGTTTAAGCCGCAGCGGCGCATCAATGAAGACGAACTGCCGAGCGGCGAAACCAAGCTCGATATGCTGTCGCTGTGCATCAAGCGCCTGACCGAAGCCGGCTATGTCTACATCGGCATGGACCACTTCGCCAAGCCGAACGACGAACTCGCGATTGCGCAGCGCCAGGGCCGCCTGCACCGCAACTTCCAGGGCTACTCGACGCACGCGGAAGCGGAGATGGTGGCGATGGGCGTGTCGGCCATCAGCTCGGTCGGTTCGACGTACAGCCAGAACGAGAAGACGCTGGAAGGCTATTACGAGCGTCTGGAGCAGGGCGAGCTGCCGATCTGCCGCGGCATCAAGATGAACGTGGACGACCTGCTGCGCCGGATCATCATCCAGATGCTGATGTGCAATTTCGAGCTGTCCATCAAGTCGCTCGAACTGGCGTATCCGATCACTTTCGCCAACTACTTCGCCACGGAACTCGAGAAGCTGCGCGCACTCGAAGCCGACGGCCTGTTGAGCATCGATCCGGAATGGATCACGGTGACCCCGAAGGGCCGCCTGCTGATCCGCAACATCTGCATGGTATTCGACCGCTACCTGGGCATGCCGCGCGAAGTGAAGCTGGAACGCATGCACTATTCCAAAACGATCTGACGATCCCCGAACTCGCCATCAACGCGCCGCCGGCTTTTCCCGCCTTGCCGGGCGGCGCGGGCGGGTATCCGGCAGATGGTCATGCACATTGTTATCATTGCTAAGTGACCGAACTACACCTTTTCTCCGTATTCATGATCGGCCTGCTGGGCGGCGTGCACTGTGTGGGCATGTGCGGGGGAATCGTGAGCGCCTTCTCGGTCGCGACTCCGCGTCGTCCCTTTCCTGTCCCCGTCACCAATGGCGCCGGGGCAGTCGCCTCTGCAGCCGTCTTTGACGGCGCCGGCCGCGTCATCGCCTATAACGCCGGCCGCCTTGCCAGTTATGCCATCGCCGGCGCCATCGCCGGCGGCGTCGCGCAGGGCGTGCGCACCTTGTCATTCATGTCATCCATCCAGGTTGGCGGCTACTGGCTGGCCAACCTCATGCTCGTCGCGCTCGGCCTGTACCTGATGGACGCCTGGCGCGGCCTTGCCAAGCTGGAGTCGGCAGGCCAGGTGGTCTGGCGCCGCGTGCAGCCGATGGTGAAGCACCTCCTGCCCGTCGACAGCATGCCCAAGGCATTTGCCCTCGGCGGCCTGTGGGGCTGGGTTCCCTGCGGCATGGTGTACAGCGTCCTGCTGACCGCGATGCTGAGCGGCTCGGCGGTGTCCGGCGCTCTTGTCATGCTGGCATTTGGCGCGGGCACGCTCCCGGTCCTTCTTACGATGGGCATGCTCGGCACTCGGCTGCAGGCATGGACGCGACGTCGCGGCGTGCGTCTCGCCGCCGGTCTTGTCGTTCTTGCATTCGGTCTTCTCGGACTCGCGCGCGCCACCAGCGGCGTTTCGCTCGGCTGGCTCGACGCGATCTGCCTGACGCCACCTGCGGCGAGCTCCCACGGCGGAGGGCATTGATGAATTCCCTGTCATGCTTCCATTGCGGGCTGCCAGTGCCCGCAGGCTCGACGTGGTCCGTCAAGATCGCGGGTGAAGACCGGGCGATGTGCTGCCCAGGCTGCGAGGCCGTTGCGAAGACCATCGTCGACAATGGCTTGTCGGATTACTACGTCACCCGCGAAAGCTATTCGCCCACCGGCGACCAGGAGTCGCTGGTTCCCGCCGAGCTGCGCCTGTATGACGCACCGGAAATCCTTGAGCAGTTTGCAGAAAAGGACACACAGGACGACAGCGTCTGCGACGCGACCTTCTCCGTGGACGGCATCCGCTGCGCCGCCTGCGTCTGGCTGATCGAACGCCGGCTGGCGGCAGTTCAGGGCGTGCAGGCGATGAACCTGAACGTCGCCACCGAGCGCCTGCACGTGCGCTGGCGCAAGGACGACTGCAAGCCCAGCGACATCCTGAAGGCGGTGCGTGAAGTCGGTTACACCGCTTATCCCTACGACGCCGTCCGCCATGGCGAGCAGCTGCAGCGCGCGAGCAAGAAACTGTTCCGTCAGGTCTTCATTGCCGGCCTGTCCATGATGCAGGTGATGATGTACGCAGTCCCTGTCTATATGGCAACCGATGGCACGATGGACGCCGACATGGAAGGACTGATGCGCTGGGCCAGCTTGCTGCTGACGCTGCCCGCGGTACTGTATTCCGGCCTGCCGTTCTTCCAGGGCGCCTGGGCAAACCTGAAGAGCCGGGCACTCGGCATGGACGTGCCGGTGGCGCTCGGTATTGCCGCGGCCTTCATCGGCAGCACCGTGGCGACGATCACCGGCGAAGGGGATGTCTATTTCGACACGGTGACGATGTTCATCTTCCTGCTGCTGTGCAGCCGCTACCTCGAACTGATCGCCCGTCGCAAGGCAGCATCGGCGCTCGAGAAACTGCAGCATGCCTTGCCTGCCTCGGCGGCACGCATGCCGGGATTCCCCCATGACCGGACGACGGAAACCGTGCCGGCCGCGCAATTGAGGGAAGGCGACATGGTGCTCGTCAAACCGGGCGAGGCCATTGCGGCGGATTGCGTGGTAGTGGAAGGCAGCACTGCAGTCGACCTGTCATTGCTGACCGGCGAGAGCCGGCCCCAGCGCAAGGATGTGGGCGATGAATTGCCCGGCGGCGCCGTCAATGCGACGCAGGCGATTGTGGTCAAGGTGACCAAGATCGCGAGGGAAAGCACGCTGTCCACGCTGGTCAAGCTGATCGAACGAGCCGGTCAGGCCAAGCCCCAGCTGGCGCTGTGGGCGGACAAGGTGGCCGCGTGGTTCGTCGCGGCATTGCTGCTGTTCGCCGTCCTCATCTTCGGCGTCTGGCAGTGGGTTGATCCGTCGCGCGCGTGGCAGATTGCCGTCGCCGTGCTCGTGGTCTCATGTCCGTGCGCGCTGTCGCTGGCGACGCCGAGCGCGCTTGCCGCGGCAACGGACAGGCTGGTGAGGCAGGGTGTGCTCGCCGTCCAGCCGCACGTCCTCGAAACCTTGTATCGCACTACGCATGTCATTTTCGACAAGACAGGAACATTGACACTGGGCCGGCCTGCGTTGCGCGACGTCGCCGTATTCGGGTCCTCGGATGCTGGACGTTGCGTGCAGGTGGCGGCTGCGCTGGAAGCATCGAGCGCGCATCCGCTGGCGCATGCGATTGTCGAAGCGGCAAGGAAGTTGCACGGCGAGGATACGGAAGCATCGGAGATCCGGCACACCGCAGGGCAGGGGATGGAAGGCGTGGTCGACGGGGTGTGCTACCGCCTCGGCTCGGCCGCATTCGTCGGCGAAGTAGCCGGCTCGCCGGCGCCGCAGCCTGTCGGGGGATTCACACCGGTCTATCTTGGAACGCAAGGCCAATGGCTGGCACGATTCGATCTCGCTGATGAAGTGCGTCCCGATGCGAAGGATGTCGTCGCGCATTTCCAGGCGAATGGCAAAAAGGTTATCCTGCTGAGCGGCGACGAGGACGGCGTGACGCGCCGTGTCGCGTCCGAGCTTGGCATCGAGACCGCACATGGCGAGTACCTGCCCGACCAGAAACTGGCCTTCGTGCAGCGCCTGCAAGGCGAGGGGGCTGTCGTGGCGATGGTGGGCGACGGCATCAACGATGCGGCCGTGCTGAAGGCCGCCGATGTGTCTTTTGCAATGGGGAGCGGCGCGGCACTGGCTCAGACCCATGCGGATACCGTGCTGCTGAGCGGACAGATTTCCTCGGTGGTGGACGCGCACCGCGCCGCCGCACAAACCATGGCAGTGATCCGGCAGAACCTGACCTGGGCGACTATCTACAACATTGTTGCGATTCCGGCAGCGGCAGTAGGCGTCCTCAATCCTTGGATGGCCGGCATCGGCATGTCACTGAGTTCAGCGGTCGTGGTCATCAATGCATTACGCCTGCGCCGCATTCCTCGTGTACCATCTGCGTCCTCGAACGAACGACGCGTACTCAAGGCCGCCTGATGGAAGCCCTCTATCTCCTCATTCCACTCAGTATTGTTATCGTGTTCATCGCGATCTGGGTGTTCTTCCGCGCATCGGACAGCGGGCAGTTCGACGACCTCGTCGGGCCCGCCATGCGCATCCTGCAGGACGACGACCGTCCGCAGGCTTCCGATTCTGCTGACAAAACTGCTTCAGAAATAGGCAGGAAGGACTAGATAAAAAGAACTAGTTCATCGCCATTCTCCCTATGAAAATGGCCTTGCAAGCAGAAGGGTTACCTTGATTCGGGTCAATTTGACTTGGGTCAAAGTTTTTCAAAACACGGAATCGTACTCTCCCTCCCATCGTGTTACTAACCCTGGGAGATCGTACGTGGATACATCACTGAACTACAACTACAAGGTCGTGAAGCAATTCGCGATCGCTACTGTAGTGTGGGGCGTGGTGGGCATGTTGGTCGGCGTTTTCATCGCTGCACAACTTGCCTGGCCCGCACTCAACTTCGACATCGCCTGGCTAAGCTACGGTCGCTTGCGTCCGTTGCATACCAACGCTGTCATCTTTGCATTCGGCGGTTGCGCGCTGTTTGCTACGTCGTACTACGTCGTCCAGCGTACCAGCCAGGTACGCCTGTTCTCCGACACCCTGGCCGCCTTCACCTTCTGGGGTTGGCAGCTCGTCATCGTCGCCGCGGCCGTCTCCCTGCCGCTCGGTTTCACTTCGGGCAAGGAATACGCCGAACTCGAATGGCCGATCGACATCCTGATCACATTGGTCTGGGTTTCTTATGCCGTGGTGTTCTTCGGCACGCTGGTCAAGCGCAAAGTACCCCATATCTATGTGGCTAACTGGTTCTTCGGCGCCTTCATCCTGGCTGTGGCACTGCTCCACGTCGTCAACAGCGCTGCGATCCCGGTCACCATGACCAAGTCCTACTCCGCCTACGCTGGCGTGCAGGACGCAATGATCCAGTGGTGGTACGGCCACAACGCGGTGGGCTTCTTCCTGACCGCAGGCTTCCTGGGCATGATGTACTACTTCATCCCGAAGCAGGCCGACAAGCCGGTGTACTCCTACCGCCTGTCGATCGTGCACTTCTGGGCACTGATCTTCACCTACATGTGGGCGGGCCCGCACCACCTGCACTACACCGCGCTGCCTGACTGGACCCAGTCCCTCGGCATGGTGTTCTCGCTGATCCTCCTGGCACCGTCCTGGGGCGGCATGATCAACGGCATCATGACCCTGTCCGGCGCATGGAACAAGCTGCGCAACGACCCGATCCTGAAGTTCCTGATCGTCTCGCTGTCCTTCTACGGCATGTCGACCTTCGAAGGCCCGATGATGTCCATCAAGACCGTGAACGCGCTGTCGCACTACACCGACTGGACCGTCGGCCACGTGCACGCTGGCGCCCTCGGCTGGGTTGGCTTCATCTCCATGGGCGCAATCTACTACCTGCTGCCGCGCCTGTTCGGCAAGAAGGAAATGCACAGCGTCCGCCTGGTCGAAGTCCACTTCTGGGTCGCGACCATCGGTATCGTGCTGTACATCGCAGCAATGTGGATTGCCGGCGTGATGCAGGGCCTGATGTGGCGCGCGGTGAATGCCGACGGCACGCTGACCTACACCTTCGTCGAGTCCGTGAAAGCGACCTACCCGTACTACGTGATCCGCTTTGGCGGTGGCCTCCTGTACCTGACCGGTATGGTGATCATGGCCTACAACACGCTGATGACCGTGCGCGGCGCCAAGGCCGTTGATGCACGCATCCCGGCCTACGCGTCGCACGCTTGAATCAAGGAGCAAACATGAAGAAATTTACCCATGAACTGATCGAGAAGAACCCCTGGCTGATGATCGCGCTGGTTCTGCTCGTGATCAGCGTCGGCGGCCTCGTGGAAATCGTGCCGCTGTTCTTCCAGAAGTCGACCACGGAACCGGTCGCGGGCCTGCAGCCGTACAACGCGCTGCGCCTGGCCGGCCGCGACGTGTACATCCGCGAAGGCTGCTACAACTGCCACTCGCAGATGATCCGTCCGTTCCGCGCCGAGACCGAGCGTTACGGCCACTACTCCGTCGCTGCCGAGTACGTGTACGACCGTCCGTTCCAGTGGGGTTCCAAGCGTACCGGTCCGGACCTGGCACGCGTTGGCGGCCGCTACAGCGACGAATGGCATCGTACCCACCTCGACAACCCGCGCGCTGTGGTGCCGGAGTCGAACATGCCGAGCTATCCGTGGCTCGCCACCACCAAGGTCGACCCGCAATCGGTCGCACCGAAGATGGTCGCGCTGCGCAAGCTGGGTCATCCGTACAGCGACCAGGACATCGCTGATGCAGCAAAGCAGCTCGAAGGCAAGACCGAGCAGGATGCGCTCGTCGCCTACCTGCAAGGCCTGGGCATCCAGATCAAGGCGAAGAGGTAATCATGAGTGTCGAATCCCTGATCATGGACGCGCGCAATATCGTGACCGTGCTGAGCTTCCTGGCCTTCATCGGTATCGTCTGGTGGGCATACAGCGCGCGTCGCAGCGCAGACTTCGAAACGGCAGCCAACCTGCCGTTCGCTGACGAACAAATGCAAGCTGCGGAGAAACAACATGGCTGACTTTACAAGTAATTTCTGGAGTATCTACGTCGCGGCGCTGACGATCATCAGTATCGCCGGCTGCTTTATCCTGCTGTGGGTGCAATCGAAGGCGAAGATCGTCGTTGAAGCAGGCAAGGAAGCCGAGACGACCGGTCACAGCTGGGACGAGGGCCTGTCCGAGCTGAACAACCCGATGCCGCGCTGGTGGATGTGGCTGTTCTACATCACCATCGTGTTCGGTATCGGCTACCTCGTGCTGTATCCGGGCCTCGGTTCGTTCCAGGGCAAGCTCGGCTGGGCTTCCACCGGCGCCTACCAGGAGGAGCTGAAGAAGGCGGATGCCGACTACGGTCCGATCTTCGCCAAGTACCAGGGGCAGGATCTCAAGACCGTTGCCGCGGACCCGCAGGCTCACGCGATGGGCGAGCGCCTGTTCCTGACGTACTGCGCACAGTGCCACGGCTCTGACGCACGCGGCAACAAGGGCTTCCCGAACCTGACCGACAAGGACTGGCTGTATGGCGGCGATCCCGAAGTCATCAAGACGACCATCATGAACGGCCGCAACGGCATGATGCCTCCGATGGCTGCAGCGGTGGGTGGCGACAAGGAAGTCGAAGCGGTCGCACATTACGTGCTCAGCCTCTCCGGTTCCACCGCAGACCCGATCAAGGCTTCGTTCGGCAAGGAGAAGTTCGCCGCCTGCGCAGCCTGCCACGGCGCGAACGGCCAGGGCAACCACGCAATGGGCGCCCCGAACCTGACCGACAAGACCTGGCTCTATGGCGGCGGTGCGGAGACCATCATGGAAACGATCCGCAAGGGCCGTACCAACTCCATGCCGGCGTTCAACGAGTTCCTCGGCGAAGGCAAGGTGCACCTGCTGGCTGCGTATGTCTGGAGTCTCTCCAACAACAGCACTGCGGTCGCACAGAAGTAAAGAGTTGAGGCTCTAATCGCATGGCGGCTGCGCATTGTCGTCGCCGCCATGCTTATTTCATAAGGTACCATTCCGGGTCCCTTATGAAATAAAGATCAAGCGAGTCAATCAATGAGCGAACCGGCACCGAAGGTTTCAGTCATTCGGATGTACAAGGCGCGCGAAGAAATCTATCCGCGCGAAATCAAGGGTTGGTATGCCAGCTGGCGCTGGGTTTGCGTCTGGCTGACGCAGATCGTGTTCTACGGCCTGCCCTGGCTGTCATGGAACGACAGGCAGGCCGTGCTGTTCGACCTTACTGCCCGTAAGTTCTACCTCTTCGGCATCGTGCTGTGGCCGCAGGACTTCATCTATCTTGCGCTGCTGCTGATCATCTGCGCATACGCGCTCTTCCTCTTCACTGCCGTCGGCGGACGCCTCTGGTGCGGCTATTCCTGCCCGCAGACTGTGTACACCGAGATCTTCATGTGGATCGAGAGCAAGATCGAAGGCAACCGCAGCGCACGCATGCGCCTCGACAAGCAGCCGATGTCGGCCTCGAAGTTCGCCAAGAAGTCGACCAAGCACCTGGTCTGGGGTGCGCTGTCGCTCTGGACCGGCTTCACCTTCGTCGGCTACTTCACGCCCATCCAGGATCTGTCCGCTTCGGTGATGACGCTCGATCTCGGTCCCTGGGAATGGTTCTGGGTGCTGTTCTATGGCTTCGCCACCTATGGCAACGCTGGCTGGATGCGCGAGCAGGTGTGCATGTACATGTGCCCGTATGCGCGATTCCAGAGCTCGATGTTCGACCCCGACACGCTCATCATCACCTATGACAAGGAACGCGGCGAGCCGCGCGGTGCGCGCAGCAAGTCGGCGGGCAAATCCTCGCTCGGCGATTGCATCGACTGCTCGATGTGCGTGCAGGTGTGCCCGACAGGGATCGATATCCGCAACGGCCTGCAGTACGAATGCATTGGTTGTGCTGCCTGTATCGACGCCTGCAACTCGGTCATGGACAAGGTCGGCGCCCCGCGCGGCCTGATCCGCTACTCGACCGATAATGCGATGCGCAACAAGCTGTCGGACAAGGATATCCGCAAGCGCGCCACGCGCCCGCGCGTCCTGATCTACAGCTCGATCCTGGTGATCATTATCGGTGTGTTCTTCGGCTCGTTGTTCACGCGCACCCCGCTGAAGATGGACGTGATCCGCGACCGCGGGTCGATGGGGCGCGAGGTTGAGGACGGCATGATCGAGAACGTATATCGTCTGCAGATCATGAACACGGACGAGAAGGCGCACAAGTACAAGCTCACCGTGTCCGGCATCGAGTCGATCGCACTTTCCTCGCCGGAGGTGGTCGAACTGAATGGAACCGAGTCGCGCGCAGTGCCTGTGCGAGTCCGAGTCGGTCCGGGCAAGGGCGAGAAGGGTTCCAACAAGATCGCATTTGAATTGCAGGCCCTCGATGACGAGTCCCTGCACGTGAAAGAAAAAGCGGTATTCATCGTGCCGCGCTAAGGAGATGACATGCAAGCTGCAGCCATGCCCCCGAAGATGAATGAACAACAGCCCTGGTACAAGCACCGCTGGCCCTGGCTGTTGATGCTGGGTCCCGCGGTCGTTGTGGTGGCGGGTATTTATACGACCTACCTCGCGGTGACGCAGCAGGATGCGCTGGTTGTCGACGACTACTACAAGCAGGGCAAGGCCATCAACCAGGATCTGAGCCGCGACCGCAAGGCGGCGGCGATGGCGCTGGACGCTTCGCTGCGCTACGATCCCGCGAACGGCAAGCTGGTTGGAACGATCAACACGCACAAGCAGCCGTTCGCCGGCAAGCTGTACGTGAGCCTGGTGCACTCGACGCAGCCGTTGAAGGATTTGAAACTCGAGACGGTTGCCGACCAGCAGGGCAAGTTCGCGATTGCAGTCCCGCTGCTGGATATCGCGCGCTGGAATGTGGTGCTCGAAGGAGAGCAACGCGACTGGCGTCTGGCGGGCGAGTGGATGTGGCCCCAGCAGAAGCAGGTTGACATGCAGGCGGACCAGACGGTCCAAAGGTAACTCCGAAGTAGGATATTGTCTTACGTCTGGCAACAAATGAAATGCTGGTGCACAATATCCGCAGCACGTTCGTTCTCATTCTCGTGAAATTTGTTCCCGAATCTGGGAATGTCAATAGTTCGAAAGTGGGAATCGAAACCGATGCTGAATCCCGGTACAGCTTTACACCGATTGTTCGGAGTGAAAGGAGGGTAGGTTGATGGCGCGACTGATGATGGTCGTCTTGTGGCCGTCGTTTCTGGTGGCGATTGTCGCAGAGGGCTTTTTCTTCTCGATGTTCGATCCCTACGACCTGTCGCTGTTCGGGACGTATCCCGATATCAAGCCTCTTGCGGTCTACAGCATTGGCTTCTTCTGCTTCTGGCTATTCTGCTCGCTTGCCAGCATGCTCACCTACTACCTGACGTCCGTGCCCAATGAGGGGCCGACCGGCAGGCGCAATTTCCGGGGCTTGTAAAAGAATAAAGGCGAGGGCGCCATGCGCCGCTCGCCTTTTTTGATCTCGGTCCTGCCTGGCTCAGGCGCAGGACTGCGTGCCTTGTGCGACGGCCTTCAGTGTCGTCGGGTCCAGCAATTCCAGTTCACGGTTGTTCACCTTGATCCAGCCCTGCTTCTTGAACTTCGACAGCAGGCGGCTGATGCTTTCAATGGTCAAACCGAGATAGTTGCCAATTTCTTCACGGGTCATCCGCAGCTGGAAGCTGGTGGACGAATAGCCGCGTACCGAATAACGTGCGGACAAGTTCGTCAGGAAGGCAGCAAAACGCTGCTCTGCGCGCATGTTCCCCAACAAAAGCATGACACTTTGCTCACGGGTGATTTCCTGGCTCATCATGCGGTGGAAGTGATGCAGCAGCGTTGGCATTTCGGCAAACAGCGCTTCCAGGCGGGCGAACGGGATTTCGCAGACTTCACTGTCTTCCAGTGCGATCGCGTTGCAGTGGTGGCGGTCGGTGCTGATGGCATCCATGCCGAGCAGCTCGCCGGCCATCTGGAAACCCGTGATCTGCTGGTCGCCGCTCGGGTTGATCTGGTGCGTCTTGAAATGGCCCAGGCGGATGGCGTACAGGTTGGTAAAGGGATCGCCGACACGGTACAGGTGGGCGTCGCGCGGCACCTTGCGGCGGCGGCCAATGATCTGGTCCAGCTTTGCCATGTCCATCTCGTTCAGTCCCATCGGCAGGCACAGCTGGTGCATGCTGCACGCGGAGCAGCGGGCGCGCAGCTCATGTACGGTGGCGGTCGTCTGTGTCGGCGGGAAGGGTACAGTCTGAGTCATATCGGCAGGATTTAGGCGGTGCAGGATCATTTTCGAGCCCTTTTCCAAACTTTGAGAATAATTGCTGTTATGGCCTTGAATTGAGCCAGGTCAAGCAATGTCATGCAAACGCCGTGCCACCCTCCGCAAAATGGGTGAACAAGCTGGCAATCCCGGCGCACCTTCAGCAATTGGTTTTCCGACCGGCGACGATAATGGATAACGCTCCGCAAGCAGTGCGCTTGCATCCCACTACCCATATCGCAGGGAGACATATGCTGACCGAACGCGAGATCGAGAGCTGCTATCTCGGACAATTCATCCCGCTGCACTACCACCACAACATGCTGATGGACGCCCGACGCATGGACGGCTTCAAAGCCGCCATCGACGCCGCCGTCTTCCCGGGTGCGAAGGTGCTGGAGCTGGGAGGCGGCACCGGGGTACTGTCCTGGTTTGCCTCCGCCAAGGCGAAAAAGGTCTGGTGCGTGGAATTCAATCCCGAGCTGGTGGCCGAGGCGCGCCGCCTGCTGGCGAAGAACAAGGGCGGGGAAAAGGTCGAGGTCATCCATGCCGATGCCTTCGAATACCTGCCGCCCGAGCCGGTCGACGTCGTGATCTGCGAGATGATCCACGTCGGCATGCTGCGTGAAAAGCAGGTACAGATGATCGAGGCGTTCAAGCGTCGCTACCGCGCGCGTTTCGGCGGCCGGCTGCCGGTGTTCCTGCCGGAGGCTGCCATCATGGCAGTCCAGCCGCTGCAGCAGGCCTATGACTTCCACGGCTACCAGGCGCCGATCGTCCAGTTCCAGGAACCTTCACAGATCCAGCCGGGCAGTATCGAAATGGCGCAGCCTGCCGTATACAGTGTCCTCGACTTCAGCCAGGACACGGCCGAGACGATCCAGTGGGACGGGTGTTTCACAATGACACAGTCTGGCCGTGTCAATGCGCTGCGCTTCATCACCAAGAACATCCTGACTGTCCTGATGAAGCAGGGCACGACCATCGACTGGCTGAATCACTATATGGTGCTGCCGCTCGGCGAGCCGGTGGACGTCAAGGCGGGGGACACGCTGCGCGTCAGTTTCCACTACCGCGCAGGCGGATCGCTCCCGTCGCTGCAGCAGGCAATGCGTGCGGAGTGTGTCGTCGTCGACGAACGCATCCCCGCCTGCGCCTGATTACTTCTTCAAATTAAGGAAGATGTTCGCCGCGAATACCAGGATACCGAGCGCGGCGACGATTTCCGAGAACGCGAGCACGGGGACGAGCGCGCGCTGGCCGGCCACCACGAAGGCCAGCGATACTGCCATTACTGGCAGAGAGATGTTGTGCAGCCAAAAGTGCGCCTTCGCCAGCTTGCTTGCTGCCGCCGTCGGGTACACGCTGTAGACCAGCCCGGCAAGCGCCATCGTGGCCCAGCCCAGCAGATTGATGTGGGCATGGACCGGGCGCATCGTGAAGTTCTCGCTGGCGCCCATCATGATGCCTAATCCCACACCGACGATCAGATAGAGGACGGCGAGCTTCAGCCAGAGTGCGCCTGCGTTGGAAAACGTTGGTTGGGCGAGGGACGGATTGGTGTGCATGATCATTCTTCCTTTCTACTTCAAGCGAGTTGTTCTTCTTTAGCGACGGCACGATGTGCTTGCTGCGTCAGGCGCAGAACGGCATTCACGACGGCGTCCGGTTGCGGCATGAAGGCCTGTTCCAGCACGTAGCTCGAGGGCGCGGGAACGTCGGGGCCGGTGATGCGCATGACCGGCGCCTTGAGTGAGGCGAAGGCGTGTTCCGCAACGATCGCGCTGATCTCCGCACCTACACCGCACATGCGGCTGGCTTCATGGACGATGAGCAGCCGGCCTGTCTTCCTCACCGAACGGAGGATCGCTTCCTCGTCCAGCGGCTTGAGCGTGCGCAGGTCGATCACTTCCGCGTCGATGCCGCGTTCTTCCAACTGCGCCGCGGCGAGCATGCAGGTGTCGACCATCTTGGCGTAGGAGATGATGGTGACGTCCGACCCCTTGCGCCGCACTGCCGCCTTGCCGAGCGGGACGACGTGTTTCCCCTCCGGCACCTCGCCTGGGGTAAAGCCGAGGGGCATGTCCACGAAGAAGGGGACCGGGTTGTCGTCGCGGATCGCGGACTTCAACAGGCCCTTGAAATCCGCGGCATTCGACGGCATCACGACTTTCAGCCCCGGGCTGTGCACGAACCAGGCTTCGAGGTTATGGTTGTGCTGCGCGCCCACGGTCCAACCGCCGCCGGTCATCGAGAGCACGACCATCGGAAACTCGAACTGTCCGCCCGAGACGTAGCGCAGCTTGCCCGCACTGTTGACGATCTCGTCCATGGCAAAGCAGAGGAAGGGTGCGAACAGCATGTCCACCACGGGACGCAATCCCGTCGCCGCGGCGCCGGCGGCCGTGCCCGCAATGATCCCTTCCGCGAGCGGTGTGTTGCGCACCCGCAGCGGACCGAATTCCTTCGCCAGCTCCTTGCGCTTGGTCGCAACGCCTTCGCCGAACATCAGCACGCGTTCATCGCGGCGCATTTCCTCGGCCAGCGCCTGTTCGATGGCTTCATTGACGGTAATCTGTGGCATGGTGCAGCTCCTCAAGCATAAACATCAGTAGTGAGTTCGGACGGAGTGGGGAAGGGCGAGCTGGCTGCGAAAGCCGCTGCGCGCTCCACTTCGGCGGCGATGCGCTCTTCCATCAGCGCGATGTCGTCCGGCTTCAGTGTCCCGTTCTGCAGGAGGCGGGCACGCATCGTGGCGACCGGATCTTTCCCGCGCCATTCCGCCAGTTCCTGTGCATCGACGTAGGACTGGTCGTCCGGTTCATAATGCCCGCGCAGGCGATAGGTGTAGGTTTCGAGGAGGTATGGCTTGCCGGTCCTGCGGATATGCGCAATCGCTTCCACCGCTGCCGCGTGGACGGCCTCGACATCGTTGCCGTCGACCGTGCGGCTGGCCATGCCGTAGTTCTTCGCCCATTCGCTGACGTGGTCGCCATGCATAGTTTCCTTGCGATGCACGTAGGCCTGCCACTGGTTGTTCTCGCACACGTACAGGATCGGCAGCTCCCATACCGACGCGAGGTTGAGCGATTCATGGAAGATGCCTTCGCAGGCGGCACCATCGCCGAAGAAGCAGGCGACGATGCCATCCTGCTTGAGCATCTTGGTCGAGAGGGCGACGCCGGTCGCCAGCGAGAGTTCGCCGCCGACGATGGTTGACGTCAGGACCACGCCCAGCTCCTTCGCAGAGATGTGCAGCGAGCCGCTCTTGCCCTTGCAGTAGCCGGTGCTGCGGCCCATGACTTCGGCCATCATGCGGCCCGCGTCCGCGCCGCGTGCAAGCAGGTGGCCGGCGCTGCGGTGGTTGGTGAGGATGCGATCGCCTGGACGCAGGGCGCGCACGACGCCGACTGCAGAGGCTTCCTGCCCGACCGCGGTGCAGGTGCCTGCCATGCTGCCGGCTGCCTGCAGCGCGGCGGCTTTCTCTTCATAGGCCCGGATCAGCATCATGCATTCGAGCATGGATGCGGGGCTGCTCTCGGTTGCAATGTGATTCATGAATGTCCCTCTTCGACGGATCGGAAACGAGGGACGAAGTCTAAAGCGCGAACGGCTGCAAGAGAGCGGCCTTCCGGGGACTTAAGATTTTTTTAAGGTGAATTGAATGAAGTTTTAGGAAAGCCCCGGGCGAAGATTTCCGCGCGGATGCTTTCAGGGTAGGTTGACGTTGTCGTCGTGCATGAGCCGGGCGATCTTTTCTTCCCAGGCCTTCAGCTCCTCACGATAGCGTTCCATCGCCTGGGCGTGCAGGTCGAACACGCAGGGTTCGCAGCCGCTGCGGCAGCAGTCGGCGTCATCGGGTCGCTCGGGCGGCAGGGGTTTGGGCGGCAGGTCGGCGAAGTCTTGTGTCATGCGTTGCGCTGGGCGCCGGAATGGCGGCGGCCCGGAACCGTGATTGTAGCTGGCTTCAGCCGTCGGCGTTGATCGTCCCCACCAGCTCCTGCAGCACCTGTTCGGCCTTGTCGTTCTCCACCTGGCAGGTGCCGGCGTTTTCGTGTCCGCCGCCGCCGTACTTGAGCATCAGTTCGCCGATGTTGGTTTTCGAGCTGCGATTGATGATCGACTTGCCCGTGGCGAACACCGTGTTCTGGTTCTTCAATCCCCACAACACATGGATGGAAATGTTCGTTTCCGGGAAGAGGGCGTAGATCATGAAACGGTTGCCGGCATAGATCGTTTCTTCCTTGCGCAGGTCGAGCACGACCAGGTTCTTGTGGAGGGTGGAGCAGCGCCTGATCTGCTCCTTGAATTTCTCCTCGTGCTCGACATATAGATTCACGCGCTCCTTCACATCCGGCAGCTCCATGATCTGCTCGATGCTGTGGTTCCTGCAGTAGTCGATCAGGTCCATCATCAGGTTGTAGTTCGAGATGCGGAACTCGCGGAAGCGGCCCAGGCCGGTGCGCGCGTCCATCAGGAAGTTCAGCAGGTCCCACTTCTCCGGATGCAGGATTTCGTCGCGGTTGAACTGCGCCGCGTCGCCCTTGTCGACGGCGGCCATCATGTCGTTCCATGCAGCCGGAAATGCGATTTCGCCGCCGTAGTAGTCATAGACCACGCGCGCGGCAGAGGGCGCACGCGCATTGATGATGTGATTGGCATTGCCGCCGACGTTGCGCAGCGTTTCCGAAAAATGGTGGTCGAAGGCGAGGTGGGCGCCGGGCACATACGGCAGGTTGGTGGTGATGTCGCGGTCGGTGATCTCGATTTTCCCGTCCTGCATGTCCTTGGGATGGACGAACTTGATGTCGTCGATCATGTCGAGGTGCTTGAGCAGGACCGCGCACACCAGTCCATCAAAATCGCTGCGTGTCACAAGCCGGTATTTCTTGTCTTCTGCAGACATGGGGGCTCCTTCGCCGGAAAACTTCTGTCTCTGGATATGTTTATCGCAGCGCCGATCCGTGCGGTTCGCTGCCGTGCAGAAATATTACGCCTGCGGACGTGTCGGGGACAAGCCGTGAGCAAGCGAATTTTCCCTGGAGTCAGGTCGCCTGCAACAAAAGTGGCCGCTCGACGCAGAGACGGAAACGTCCCCGCCCGGTCTTTTCGATGCGGATCGGGGCGCTGCGGTCGACCAGGCGCTTGCCGAGCAGGATCAGGCGGGCTTCGAGATTGTCGCTGACGTCCGGCAGGCGAATGCGGGAATCCAGGCGCAGTTCACGGTTGGTGAATTCCGAGCGGCCCTTGTCGAGGTAGTCGCGCAACAGGGTACAGAGGATCGAACCGGCAACACCTTTGATCAGGTAGTCGTCGCCAAGGAATACGCTGTCGTTTTCCGCGAAGTGACGCACCACGAGCGGTGAGCCACCCTGACGTGGCGGCGCGGCCGCCATGGTTGCTGTGTCTTCGCCCGCGTCCACCGCTGCCGTTTGCAGGATATGCATCGCCATGCCGAACTGCGCGGCAACGCTGACCAAGGCATCCTCGTCATCGTAGGTAAAGCGGAGATCCAGTGGGCTTTCGACATACAGCACCCCCAGCAGACGCTGCACGGCGGTGATGGGCACGGCGAGCTGGCTGCGCGGCGACGGCAGGCCCGGCAGCGGGATCGCCGTTTCGAGCGCGCTGGCCCAGTCGCTGTTTTCGGCGCTCTCGCGCACGGCCCGGCTATACGCATACTCCGATGTCATGTGGCCGATGCGGATCGGCGTGCGTTCACGCGCCGCGACGCCGATCACACCCTGGCCGAGCGGGATTTCCGAACCGGCACCGGACGCTTCGTAACCCATGCTGGCGACGGTGTAGAGGCGCGCTCCCGGCGCGTCGAGCAGGAGAAGCATTGCATGGTGAAGATTGAATTGCTGCCTCAGGCAGGACAGCAGTTCCGCCATGAGGCGTTCAAGATCCGTGCAGGCGGCAAGGCGGTGAGTCGTGGCGCGCAGAGCCGACAGGAGGTTGCACGGCGGCACCTGCGCCGGTTGCGTTTCGCCGGCCAGGCGCTCCACGTCGAGCACCCGGTACACGTCAGAGCCCAGCAAGCGGAAGACGCCGCTCATTCCCGTGTGGGACGCGATGCCCGCCAGCTTTGCCTTCATGACTTCAAACAGCGGCCCGGAGGTCTCGGTGTGCAGATACTGCAGCGTGAGCCGGTACTGCGCGACCGTGACCGGATGCGTCACGATCAGCGAAGCCCGGGGATTGGCCATGATGTTCTGGCGTGTCTTGTTGAAAAACTGATAAGAGAGTGCCACGTGTTCGCCGTCGACGAACTGTACCTGCGACAAGTAGGCGAGGTTGGGGACGCCGTCCGGGGATGCGGTCGACATCGTTGCGGGTACGACCCCTTCGAAGCATTCCCGAATCGATTCGAGGCGTATCGTCATGCTGTCCTCGCCAGGGGCTCGCCTGCCCTTGGACCCGGCGTCTGCGAGTAGGCTTCGGCCGGAGTGAAGCGGATGCCGACGATATCGTCCGAAGGGCAGGCCAGCAAGGTGGCACCCAATGCCCACGCGAATCCAAGCTGTTGCAGCGCCCGGGCGAACGCGTCGCGGTTTGCTGCGACGAGTGCGAGATCGCCGGCATCCAGCAGCACCTCCTGCGCGTCGCGGCCTTTTACCTGTACCGTCCGATGGGTTGATGGTTCGGTAAACACCGCTGCGACCGCGCCGTTCTCGCGAATGCGCTGCAGCACCTGCCGCGCCTGGAGGGCGGACACAAACACAGTGACTTGCCGCCGGTCAGGTGAAATGCGGCAGCCGATCGCACGCACGTGTACCGGTACTGCATCCAGGGAGCAGGCGGCAATTCCCATACTGACGCCGCTCTGGAAAAAGGCGGCGTGCGCGGCATCGAGGACAGGTTCGTTGGCAGACGGCATCTGGTCTTCTGGCGGTAAAAATTATTCGATAAATCATACCGTCGAATCCCTCGACCCGCATTGCCGCGACCGCTGGATTGACGTTCTGGTAGAGTGCCGACATGAGTTCTAAACAGACATTGGACCGCATCCTGCAATCGCAGGGATTCGGCAGCAGGAAATGGTGCCGCGAATTGATTTCGGACGGCGAGGTATCCATCAACGGAGCGGTGGTAGACGACTACCGCGCAAGCTTTGATACGGAAGGCCTGGTATTCACCATCTTCGATGAGGAATGGGCATATCGCGAGCATGTGTACCTTGCGCTGAACAAGCCTTCCGGCTTCGAGTGCTCGCGCAAGCCCAGCCATCATCCCGGGGTGCTTACGCTATTGCCGGAGCAGTTCGCATGGCGCGACGTGCAGCCCGTGGGGAGGCTGGACCACGACACCACGGGCCTGCTTCTGCTGTCGGATGACGGCGCGTTCATCCACGCGCAATCCTCCCCAAAGCGGCACGTCCCGAAGCTGTATCTTGCGACCACCGCCGAGCCGGTGACGGATGAACTGGTCGACCTCCTGCTCGGCGGCGTGCAACTGCATGACGAACCTGCGCCCATTGCCGCGCGGTCGTGTCGCCGCGTCGGCGACTACCAGATAGAAATCGTCCTCGAACAGGGAAAGTACCATCAGGTCAAGCGCATGCTTGCGGCGGCAGGCAATCATTGTGCTGCGCTGCAGCGAACAGCAATCGGCAACCTCACGCTCGAACAACTCGCCCTGGCCGAAGGAGAGTGGCGTTACCTCGATGCTGAGGAGCTCGCCTTGTTGATGCCAGAATGACAGCACTGCAGGGGAGGGAGTGTGGCTTTTTTGTAGCGTGGTGACGTGCGTCAATGAATTGAAAGGGATTCCTCTTTGTGGGAAGCTACACAAAGACGATTTGCGAATAATATATATCCCATCGCAAAATCCCCTCGTCGAATGCATGGCTGAAACTGAATACAAGCGTCTTTTACAGGCGGCGAAGGAACGCGCGCTGTTGGGATTCCTCTCCGTGGTGCAGCGCGCCATGCAGGACACCGACAAGAATATTGTCGAACTTCTGGCCGGCGCCAAGTCCGGCATCGACCGTTCCGCACTCACTTCCGTAAGGCATTTCCTGCGACAGGACGGCAACGTCTTCCTGCGCCGGATAGACGATCTGCACAAGAGCAGCCTCGACCGCGCGATGCAGACGATGTATGTCGACCTGCGGGCGGGCATGCGCAAGAAGACGGCGGACGAACTGAGCCTCATCGACGACGACGTGGTGACGCACCAGATCGAGGTCGGCCGGCTGACGCAGCGCATGCGCGACGCCAATGAAGAGAGCATTGGTCGCCTGAACGTCATCATCGCGCAGCTGCACGGCCAGCGTGAAGCCAAGGAGCGCGAGAATCCGTTCCGCCCCTACATCCTCGCACGCGCACTCTACGAAGCGATCAAGGAAACGACCAGCGACGATGCCAAGGCCAAGGTGCTGTTCGAACACCTCTCCAATTCCCTCGCACAGCATTTGCCCGGGTACTACAGCGCCATCCGCGAAGTATTCGAAACGTCCGGCGTGTCCGGCAGGTTCCAGGCGCAGCGTTCGCGTGCCGTGCACAACCAGCGCTATTTCGGCGCGCCTGCGGTCGATCCGAACCTGGCCTTGCGCGTCATGCCGGGCCTGCAGCGCATGTTTGAAACCTTGCAGGGGATGCCTGCGACGGCGGCCCCAGGCATCCAGTCAGGCGCACTGAACGGCGGCAAGGCCGAGTCGGTCCAGGATTTCATCCGTCAGATGTTCATGCCGTCGAAGTCGATCGCGTTCGGGCTGAACGGCGATCCGCTGAAGGCACGCGGGATCGAGATTCCGGCCAATCCGCTGGTATCCAGACTGAACCAGTTCCAGCACAAGGCTGCGCGGAACGAGCCGATCGCCGACGCGGTCGAGTCCGGGAAGAATGCCTTGCCCGCGCTGCGTGAGCAGATGGGCCTCGACAATGCTTCCGTGATGGAACGCATGACGGTCGACGTGGTGTCGATGCTGTTCGAGTTCATCCTTGAGGATGACCATGTGCCGGCCGAGATGCGCCGCCAGATCAGCCGCCTCCAGGTGCCAATCCTGAAAGCCGCCTTGCTTGACCAGGACCTGATGCATGATGAAACACATCCCGCGCGCCTGCTGCTCAATCGGCTGAGCACCGCGGCAACAGCGGCCAATCCTGCGACAAGCGCGGGCAAGACGCTGGCTGCGGAAATCGAGCGCGTCGTGAACAAGGTGCTGGCCGAGTTCAATACGGACACCGCGGTATTCGCGACCTGCGCGGATGAATTCGAAGCCTTCCTTGCCGGTTTCCTGCGCAAGGAAGACGACCGTGCCGCACGTGGCATCGAGGCGGTCGAGGATGCCGAGCGCTTCAGCGTGCTGCTAACCAATGTCACGAAAACCCTGTGCGATGTGCTGGTGCCCCTGAACGTCGACAAGCGCATCTCCGATGTCATCATCCTGGTATGGCCGCATGTGCTGGTGCACGCCGCATGGCAGGACAGGCTGGGCAATATCGGTCAGGACGATCCATCGAGCATGTACCGTCAATTCCATTCTGCATTGCCGGAGCTGGTATGGAGCCTGCAGGAGAAATCCCCGCAGCAGCGCACCGTGCTTATCCGTCTTCTGCCGGATCTCGTCAAACGCCTGCGCAAGGCACTGGAGATCATTCAGCTGCCGGAGGACGATTCGAAGCAGATTCTCGACAACCTGGTCGACATGCACACCCAGGTCCTGCGCAACCAGCCGAAGCCGGGTGCGCCGGAGCAGGCGTCGCTGGAAGACCTGCGCAAGGAATTCTCGCGCCTGGCGATCAGCTGGGAACGGGCTGTGTGGGAAATGCCGGAACCGCCGGCGCCGCGCGAAGACAGCATCATGGAAATCTTTGCGCGCCATGACGCCAGCGCGGATATCAACCTCGGTGTGAATACCGTGTCGTCGTCTTCCGCGGATCGTGAGTTCCTGGCCCAGACCTACCTGCTCGGTACCCGTGTTGCTTTCCGTGCTCCGGACGGCAGCAACATCCCGGGCCAGCTCGTGTGGATCAGCACCCACCGTTCGCTGTACCTGTTCAAGCAGGACGGTAGATCGACGCTGGCGGTGTATTCGCCGGCGGCGCTGATCGAGGCGCTGCGCGAGGAATCGATCATCCCGGTGGAATACGCGCCCGTGTTCGAGCGCGCGGTGGAGTCGCTCCTGTTCGGCGCCGGCACGATGGCCACTGCGGGGTAATGATGTGCCCCGTCTCCGGGGCACATGCATCCCTTACTTGACGATCTCGTAGCAGGGGTTGTACTTCTTGCCTGGCAGCTTCATGCGGTGCTGGGCGACGAAGGATGCCAGCAGCGCGTCCATCGGTTCCATGATGCTCTTGTCCCCGCGGATCTGGAAGCGGCCGTGCTGTTCGATGGCGCGGATGCCCTGGTCCTTCACATTGCCCGCCACCACACCCGAGAATGCCCGGCGCAGGTTTGCCGCGAGCAGGTGCCGCTCCTGGTCCTTGTGCAAATGCAGGTTGCGCATGTTCTCGTGCGTCGGCGCAAACGGCATCTGGAACTCGTGGTCGATCCTGAGCAGCCAGTTGAAGTAGTAGGCGTCGCTGCGCTCCTTGCGGAACTCGCGCACCGCCTTGATCCCGGCATGCATCTCCTGTGCCACGCGCTGCGGGTCGTTGACGATGATCTTGTAGCGCGACTGCGCTTCCGGCCCCAGTGTTTCACCAATGAAATGGTCGATCTGCGTGAAGTAGTCCTTCGCGCTTTCCGGCCCGGTGAAAATCAACGGGAAGGGCTGTCCCGCGTTATCGGGATGCAGCAGAATGCCCAGCACGTACAGAATTTCTTCCGCCGTACCGGCGCCACCCGGAAAGACGACGATGCCATGGCCGACGCGGACGAAAGCCTCGAGACGCTTCTCGATGTCCGGCATGATGACCAGGTCGTTGACGATCGGGTTGGGCGACTCGGCAGCAATGATGCCGGGCTCCGTGATCCCCAGGTAACGGCCGTTGGAAATGCGCTGCTTGGAGTGGGCCACCGCCGCGCCCTTCATCGGCCCCTTCATGGCACCCGGGCCGCAACCGGTGCAGATGTCGAGGCCGCGCAAGCCCAGTTCGTAGCCGACCTTCTTCGAATAATCGTATTCCTGCCGCGAAATCGAGTGGCCGCCCCAGCAGACGACGAGGTTGGGATTGGTGATCGCGCGCAGCACGCCGGCATTGCGCAGGATATGGAAGACGGAGTCGGTCACGCCTTCCGTGGAGGCGAGGTCGAACCTGGGATTGCCGTTGATCTCGTCATTGACATAGATCACATCGCGCAGCACGGCAAACAGGTGCTCGTGTATGCCCTTGATCATCTTGCCATCGACGAAGGCGTTGGCAGGCGCGCCCTTGATATCGAGTTTGATGCCGCGTTCGCGCTGGATGATGCTGATGTCGAAGGACTGGTAGCGCTCCAGCAGTTCCTTGCCGTCATCGAGCGCATTGCCGCAATTCAGGACCGCGAGGGAACAATTGCGGAAGATCGAGTACAGGCCGCCCTGGCTGGTGTCGAGGAGCTTGGCGACCTCTGCCTTGGAAAGAATGTCGAGCCGGCCTTCGGGGGAAATCAGGGTGTCGATGACTTCGGGTTTCATGAGATGCGTATCTTCGGGTTGCAGGAAAACAGGATGCCGGACAGGCATTTCTTGCTAAACAGCTTACACGCATAAATGCACGGTGCGTATACCGGGATCAATGTTCGGTTGCTTTTCGGAAGTGTGGCGGGATCGCGGCGAACGTTTGGAAAAGGGCTGCGTCGAAACGGTTTAACTCATGCATGAAGCAGGCGTCCGAGATGCAGGACATGAGCTGGACCGGTTTCCCTACTGACGATTTTCGACTGGCTGCCTTGGAGCGGTATCACATCATGGATACCGGGCCAGAGGAGCGCTTTGACGATATTGTGGCCCTGGCAGCGCGAATCTGTGAAACGCCGATGGCAGTCATTTCGCTGCTGGATGAAAAGCGGCAATGGTTCAAGTCGCGGATCGGTCTGGAGGTTTCCGAAACACCGAAGGAGATTGCGTTTTGCCAGCACACCATTCGGCAGGAAGAGGTGTTTGTCGTGCACGACGCGCAGTCCGACCGGGAATTTGCACACAATCCGATGGTGACGGGACCACCGCACATCCGTTTCTATGCAGGCGCGCCGCTGACCGCCCAGAACGGTTTCGCGCTCGGCAGCCTCGCCGTCCTTGACACCGTGCCCCGCAAGCTGTCGGATCTGCAGATGGAGGCGTTGCGCGTACTGAGCCGCCAGGTGGTGGCGCAGCTGGAATTGCGCAAGAACCTGGACGAGCTGACGCGCGCCGTTGCCGCACGGGACGAGGCGGCCGCGTCGCTGCGTGCATCCCACCGTAGTCTCGAGCAGCGTGTGCTTGAGCGTACTTCCGAGTTGAACCTGGCGAATTCGGTCCTGAAGGAAGAGATCGAACACCGCACCAGGGAGGCGCGGTTGTCCCAGGACATCATCGACAGCTTGCCCGGCATTGTCTACGTCTTCGACCATGAAGGGCGGTTCCTGCGCTGGAACCACAACTTCGAAACGGTGACCGGGTTCACGCCCGACGAGATGGCCAATGCACATTTCCTGGATTTCCTGGGTACGGACGAGGACAAGGAACTGGTTGCCGAGCGCTTCGCCGACGTGTTGCGAAACGGCAGCGCTGTCGCCGAGGCGTCCCTGTTCACCCGGTCCGGGAAGCGGATTCCGTATTACTTCAATGGCGCGCGTATCGAACTCGATGGACGGCTCTGCGTGAGCGGCATGGGCGTGGATATCACGCAGCGGCGGCTGGACGAGGAATCCCTGCGCTTGCGCAATCGCGCCATCCAGGCGAGCGTCAATGCAATCGTCATTACCGACCTGGACGGCAACATCGAATATGCCAACCCGGCGTTCGAGCGGATCACCGGATACAAGGTGCAGGAAACCATCGGACGCAACTGCCGCTTCCTGCAGGGCGACGACAACCAGCAGCCGGGCGTCGCGGCCCTGCGCTCGGCCATCCAGCGGCGAGAGGAATCGTCTGTCCTGTTGCGCAATTACCGCAAGGATGGCGTGCTGTTCTGGAATGATGTGCATATTGCCCCTGTGCGCGGAGCGGACGGCGAAGTCACGCATTTCGTCGGCGTGCTGAACGACATAACCGAAATCAAGCATTACGAGAAGGAGCTCGAGCGGCAGGCCAACGTCGATGCACTGACCGACCTCGCCAGCCGCACTGTCCTCAAGGAGCGGATCCGGGAGGGGATCGCCACCGCGGAGCGTTTCGATTCTTCGGTTACGGTCGGCTTCATCGACCTGGACAACTTCAAGTTCATCAATGACAGCCTCGGGCACAACGTCGGCGACGAGCTGCTCAAGCAGGTCGCCCAACGCCTCGTCGCCTGCCTGCGCGGACAAGACACCATTGCGCGCTATGGCGGCGACGAATTCGCGTTCGTGCTGCTCGGCCAGAAGGACGACAAGACGATTGCCGGCCTGATGGAACGGATCCTGAAAACCATCGACCGGCCCTTCGAGATCAACGGGCATAAATTCTTCGTCAGTTGCAGCATCGGCCTGAGCTTCTATCCGAAGGACGGTCGCGACCCGGATACGCTGCTCAAGAATGCGGATGTGGCGATGTACCGTGCCAAGGAACGAGGACGCAACAATTTCCAGTTCTACACGCCCTCGATGAACCAGCGGGTCACCGAGCGGCTTTCGCTGGAATCGAAGCTCCGCCAGGCGCTGGCGGACGACGAGTTCGCGCTGTACTACCAACCGAAGATCGACTTGCGCACCGGGGAAATCGCCGGTACTGAAGCGCTGATCCGCTGGAATCCGGGTCGTGGCGGCGCCGTGATCTCGCCTTCCACCTTTATTCCACTGGCCGAGGAGACAGGCCTTATTGTGCCGATCGGCGAATGGGTGCTGTACACGGCCTGCGCCGACCAGAAAATGCTGCAGGAGGCGGGACTGCGCCCGATGCGTGTCGCGGTCAATATTTCAGCGCGGCAGTTCGACCCGCACGCGGTCGTCACGCTGGTGAGGGAGGCGCTGGCCACGACCGGACTTGACGCGAACCTTCTCGAGCTGGAGCTGACCGAAAGCCTGGTCATGCAGAATCCGGAGGAAGTGATCAAGGTTCTGTACGACCTGAAGGACATGGGTGTCCATCTGTCGATTGACGATTTCGGCACCGGCTATTCGAGCCTGAGCTACCTGCAGCGCTTCCCCGTGGACCGCTTGAAAATCGACCAGTCGTTCGTGCGCGACATCGGCAACGATCCGAACGACGCCATCATCGCGCGCGCTATCATTTCGCTCGGCCATAGCCTGGGAATGGGGGTAGTGGCCGAAGGCGTGTCGAGCGAAGAGCAGCTGGCCTTCCTGCGCGAGAACGGATGCGATGAAATGCAGGGCCATCTGTTCAGCTGCGCCGTGCCGGTCGACGAGCTGAGGTTGATGCTCGAGGATGGCAGGACGTTGTCATTGCATTAACCCGTTGCTTTTCTCATGACCTGGATTCGAGCAATCCTTTATTCGCGGTCGCAAGAACAATCCGGATCAGACCGGCCCGTACGAGCAACTTTAAGGGTGTTGCCAAAGAATCAATAAGCGAGTGCATCTCCTGCTCTATTTTTGGTTGGACCTCGCCTTATTTCCGGAAAAATGGCATATCCGCCGGGCTGACACGCTGGCTAGAACTGTGGGCCTGTTCAAGCGCGAGCGGGAAAGAAAGGAGCCGCGCGCGGTGGCGGAACGCCGGCCGCGCATGTAGGTGCGGCAAGGGTCGCGCATACTGCTTGCTGCCTGAGTCAGTGTCAGGCGATTGCCTTCTTCTGTGCCGACGTAATCGTCCAGTAGTAGATCGTCTTCGTTCCCACGCGCTCCACCTTTTCCGGCGGCCATTCCGGCCCCATGTCGAAGTCGTGCGACACCACCCGCGTTCCGATCTTCAGTTGTTTCCAGAGCTGGGGGCGCAACGCGCGGTTGACGTCCGGCAGCAGGTACAGCGTCACCACGCTGGCCTCCGAAAAATCGGCGTTGAACAGGTCGCCGACCATGAACTTCACCTGCCCGTTGACGCCGGCCGATTCCGCATTGGCCTTGGCCTCGGCGATCCGCTGCGGGTTGAGGTCGATCCCGACGCCGCGCGCACCGCGTTCCTTTGCGGCGGTAATGACGATGCGGCCGTCTCCGCAGCCGAGGTCATACACAACGTCGTTCTTGCCGACCTTGGCAATCTCCAGCATCTTGTCCACCACGGGCTGCGGCGTCGGCACGTAGGGCACATCCGGCTTGCGCGCGGGCTGTTCCTGCTGCTGCGAAAATGCGGTCCCGGCCATGGCCAGCAAGGCGGCCACCAGCAGCGTCGTGAATACAGGGGCGAGCAAGCGGGACAAGGGAACGGCGCGGACAGGGCGTTTCATGGGCGTCTCCTCAGGAAATGGAACGAAAGGCGGACTGCCGGCGGCGCTCGCTACGCGCGCGCATCAGCAGCAACAGGACAAGACCGATGGCCAGCACCGCGACGCCGATCCATGCGGCATTCAGGCCGCCGAGCGACTGGCTGTACACATAGGACAGGCTGGACCAGAGCATGTAGGCACAGGTGGCGCAGAAGAGGGCAGGCAGCGCGGGGTAGAGCGGCACCTTGAACGGTCTTTCCGTGGCCGGCTCGCGCGCGCGCAGGACAAACAGGGATATGCCGGACAGCAGGAAGAACAGCCAGAATACCGGTGCGGTGAATTCGACCATGGACTTGAACCCGCTGCCGGTCCAGGTTCCCACCGCTACCAGCAGCAATGCCGCGGCGCACTGGATTCTGAGTGCGTTCACAGGAGTGCCGCGCCGGCCGTCCCAGGTCCCGAGCACAGAGAGGATCTGCCAGTCGCGGCCGATTGCGTAGCTCGTGCGCGCGCCGACGATCATGGTCGCGTTGATCGAGGTTAGGGCGGATATCGCCACGATGGCTGAAACGAGGCGAGCGCCGGTGTCGCCGAACGCTACCTGCAGCATGTCGGCGGCAACAGCATCGGACCGGGACATGCCATTCATGCCCAATACTTTCCAATAGGCCCAGGTCACCAGCAGGTAGAGTGCGGTAATGATGAAGATGGACCATACCAGCGACTTGACCATGTTGCGCCGAACGTCCTTCATCTCCGCGCTGATGTAGGCCGCTTCATTCCATCCACCGTAGGTGAGCAGCACGAAGACCATTGCCATGCCGAGCGAGGCCGCGGAGGGGGCTGTCTGCTGCGTGGCGGGGAGGACCGGCTCGGCCTGCCCCGGAACCACCAGGGCGGCAACGACGATGAGCAAGAGTCCGAGGACTTCTACTGCCGTGAGCCACGACTGCGTGGACGCGCCGGTGCGCGTGCCGCGCAGGTTAACCCAGGACAGCACGGCGATCGAAGCAGCGGCATACGTCGACTGGCTGACCGTCTTGCCGAGTCCCGGCAGGGGCAGGATTTGGTGCATGTAATCGCCGAAGACAAAGGCCAGCAGCGCGATCGAGCCGGTCGTGATGACCGAGAACCGCGCCCAGCCGAACAGGAAAGCGACCGAGCGCCCGTAAGCGCGACGCAGGAAGTGATAGTCGCCGCCACTATGCGAATAGGCCGTCGCCAGCTCCGCGTAGCACAGCGCGCCGATGAGGGACATGACGCCGCCCAGCAGCCAGGCGGCAAACATCCATGTTGCGTTGCCGGCCATGCCCGCAACCATCGCAGGCGCCTTGAAAATGCCTGCGCCGACGACGATACCCACGATGATGGCCACGGCTTCCCGAACACCGAGCACTTGCTGGGGAACATCGTGTTGCGAGCGTGCATCGGCGGCGGGGAAGGGGTTTTCCGGCTTCATCGTGGCGTCGTCGGGATGAATTCAGCGTTGTGGTGCGAAACCGCCGCCGGGCAAAAGTTTCGTCCGCGAGAAAGGCATTCGCGTTTGCTCAATAGTTGCCTGCGCGGCCCGGCGCGACTGCGACCAAATAAGTCGAACCGCCGGGGAGCGCGGGGTCTAACCTCTTACCTTCTGCAATTTGCTGAAGCAATTCAATTAGTTACGTTATTTGGAGGAAGCATGAAAAAGCTACCGATTGCAGTCCTGGTTTCATTGATTGGGGCGAGCACGGCAACATTTGCCCAAAGCGGCTCAATGTCGTCGACTACCTCGGACCGCTCGATGCAGAGCGGCACCATGAGTTCGGATACACCGGCATCTTCGGGTACGTCAAGCGGTACCGGCACCACGATGGGCGGTGGTTCGATGGGCAGCGGTTCAGGCACGTCGGGGACTACCGGTGGAAGTGGCGGCTCCGGTGGAACGAGTGGTTCGGGCGGCGCTTACGGATCGAGCGGCACGAGCGGAACCTACGGCACCAGCGGCTCTTCCGGCACCGGCGGCACGAGCGCAAGCGGTGCCACGGATGCGTCAGGCACGTCGGGAACGACAGGGGCCGGCAGTACGTCGGGAACGTCGGGCATGACAGGAACGGGGACCACGTCCGGCACGACAGGAACCGGCACTACGTCCGGCACCCCCGGAATGACAGGATCCGGTACCACGTCCGGAACGTCCGGCACGACCGGTACTGGCAGCACGTCCGCAACACCAGGCATGGGCAGCACCGGTCCATTGGGCGTCACCAGCGGCGGCTCCACGTCGACAGGTGATTCCACCAGTGGCGGTGGCACGTCAGGCACCGGTTCTTCCGGCATGACAGGATCCGGTACCGGCGGCGCAGGCGCAACCGGAACAGGCGGCTCGACGACCGGCGGCACCAGCGGTTCCGGCAGCACGACCGGCACCGGCGCGTCCGGTGCGGGCAGCATGGGGACCGGCACGATGACGGAGGAGGAGTGGCGACGCCGCAGCGGCAGCAGCGGTGCATCTGGCTCCACGGGCACGACCGGCTCGGGCACGTCTACCGGAAGCAGCTCCGGTTTGCCGGGACCGACCGGCACCAGTACGGACAGCGGTCCTTCCGGCATGACTGGCACCAGCCGCTAAGTACGCCTGCCGCCGCGCTTTGCCGGCGGTGCAACCATGCGCCGCGGGACGGCTCCAAGGGCTAGCACCGCCGGCATTCGCACGGCGCGCGTCGATGGAGGAAGAATGCTGACGCCCGTCCTGATATTGCTTATTTTCCATGGCGTCCTCGGAGGCGCCGACGTACTGATCAACCATGAAGTGCGGGAGCGCCTTCCCTCGCAGCTTTGGGCGCGTCCTGAACAGGCGCTGCACAGTGCGCGTGAACTCGTCTTCGCGACTATTTTTGCCGGGCTGGCCTGGCTTGAATGGGGTGGCATGCTGGTCTGGGCGCTGGTCGCGCTCGCGCTCCTTGAATTCTCGATTTCCCTGACCGATACCCTGCTGGAAGATCGCACACGGCCCCTGTCCGCGCTGGAGCGGACGATGCATGTCGTGCTGCTTATTAACTTCGGGGCCTATAACGCGCTGCTCGTACCGGTCCTGCTCGAGTGGTCCACATTGCCTACCGGCTTCCGTGTCGTCCACCACGGCCTGCTGACGTGGATGCTGACCGGCCTCTCGCTGGCAGCGCTCGGATGGTGCCTGCGCGACGCGCTGAGTTACGTGACCCTTGGGAAACGTGCGCGGCTGGAAAGCATGATGGCGTCGGCCTGAAGGTTCTGTACGGCCACTGGAGGGAAGGTCTGCGTCAAAAGCTGGAACTATTGACGTTATTCATGATCTTTTGACTACGTAGCGGAAACTCCACTTCGGTATAACGCCGGCAGGGGATGAAGCTCCTTGCCTGAAGCCCGGACCTCCACGCCGTTGCCTGCCAGTATCGCCGCCTCCCTACGGCGCCCGATGCGGCATGTGCTGCGCGACTGGATACATTCCGCGGTTTGCCGGGTGGACCGACATTTGGACAACCACCGGATTCTTCCATGCCATTTCAATCCTTCCGCCTGACTTTGCGTTTTGTGCTGCCGCTGGCCATCGTACTCGGCCTGTTCGCGTACGCAGTTGTTCCCCTGGTGGAAACACTTACCTTGCGGTGGTTTGTCCGCGACCTCGATACGCGCTCGCAATCGCTTGCCAATGCCCTGCAGGATCCGTTGCAGGAATATGTGCCGCAGCGGGCCGAGAAACGCATCGGGCAATTGTTCGACAGGGCCATGCGGGATGAGCGCCTGTATGCCATCGGATTCTGCGATCCGTCCGGCAACCTGCTCTACAAGACGGCAACGTATCCATCGTCGCTCGGCTGCCGTGCGATACAGCAGACCGGGGTGCTGCAGTCCCTGGTAAGCATGCCGCAGGGCTCGCTGCATGTCTCCGAGAGCCCGCTTGAGCGTGACGGCCAGTACCTCGGCAAGCTGGTGCTGGCGCACGACATGAGTTTTATTGAACGACGCAGCGCCGATACCAAGAAGTACGTGTTCGGCCTGTTCGCCGTGATCGCGATCGTGACCTCGCTCATCACGGTTTTCATTGCGCACCTGAGCTGGCGCGACTGGATATCCTCCGTCAAGCGCTTGCTGCGCGGCGAGATCGGCCAGCGTCCGCACCAGCAGCAGTCGCCGCAAGCCGAGACCCACCCTCTCGAAGGCGATCTGCGCGCGTTGCTTCATGAATTCAATATCGAACGGCGAACGCGTGACGATTCCACCAGGCTGTGGACGCCGGAGAAGCTGCGCGCGCTGCTGCATGAGGAACTGGCCGGCGATGAAGTGCTGGTCGTTTCCAACCGGGCGCCCTACCTCCACATGCGTACACGCAAGGGCATCGAAGTGCAACGTCCTGCAAGCGGGCTCGTCACTGCGGTGGAACCGGTGATGCGCGCCTGCTCGGGCACCTGGATCGCGCACGGCAGCGGCACCGCTGACAAGGAAAGCGTGGACCGGAACGACCGTGTCCCGGTGCCGCCCAACAATCCGTCGTATACCCTGCGGCGAGTGTGGCTGTCGCGCGAGGAAGAGAAGGGCTACTACTACGGTTTCGCCAATGAAGGCTTGTGGCCCCTCTGCCATATTGCACACGTGCGTCCTGTGTTCCGTTCCTCGGACTGGGAACAGTATGTCGCCGTCAACCAGCGTTTTGCCGACGCGGTGGTGAAGGAGGCGCGCACCGACGACCCGGTCGTGCTGGTGCAGGATTACCACTTCGCGCTGCTGCCGCGCATGGTCCGTGACGCGCTGCCCAAGGCGACGATCATCACCTTCTGGCATATCCCCTGGCCCAACCCGGAATCCTTCGGCATCTGCCCGTGGCGCGAGGAAATACTGGAAGGTCTGCTGGGCAGCACGATCCTCGGCTTCCATACGCAATTCCACTGCAAGAATTTCCTGGAAACCGTGGACCGCTACCTGGAAACGCGCATCGAGCACGAGGCGTCGACGATTTCATATGGCGGCAAGCTCACGCAGGTGGAGCATTACCCGATCTCCATCGCCTGGCCCGAACAGAACCGTCACCTCACCAGTGTCGAGGAATGCCGCCTTTCCGTTCGGGAAGAGCACGGCCTGCCGGCGGACCACCTGCTCGGCATCGGCGTGGACCGGCTCGATTACACCAAGGGGATCCTGGAACGCTTCCAGGCCGTGGAGCGCATGCTGGAGGCCCACCCCAACCTGGTCGGCAAGTTCACCATGATCCAGATTGCCGCTCCTTCGCGTTCCTCGCTGGAGGAGTACCAGAACTTCGAGGCGCGGGTGCGGGCGCTGGTGCAACGGGTCAATGCACGCTTCGGCAGCGGCAATTACCTGCCGATCATCCTGAAAGCAGAGCACCACGATTCCGACCAGGTGAGCCGCTACTTCCGTGCGGCGGAGGTCTGCCTGGTCACGAGCCTGCACGACGGCATGAACCTCGTGGCGAAGGAATACATTGCAGCGCGTGACGATGAGCGCGGTGTACTGGTGCTCAGCCAGTTCACTGGTGCAGCCCGCGAGCTGCATGAGGCGCTGGTGGTCAATCCGTACCACATCGAGCAGAGCGCCGAAGCCCTGTACCGCGCCGTGACGATGCCTGAGGTCGAGCAGCGCGACCGGATGCGCAGCATGCGTTCGCTGGTGAAGGACTTCAACATCTACCGGTGGGCCGGGCGCATGCTGCTCGACGCCGCGCGCCTGCGCCAGCGCGAGCGGATCGTGTCGCGCATCCGTTCCCACAGCAGAAAGTCCTTGCGGCGCGTCGTATGACCATGCAGCCGCTGTTTTCCGAAGCCGGCCGACAGCGCCTTGCCGAGATCGCTCGCGCCCGGCTGCTGTGCGCCTTCGATTTCGACGGCACGCTCGCGCCCATCATGCCGCGGCCCGAGCAGGTGCGCCTGCCCGAGTCCGTTCGTGACAAATTGCTTCGCTTGTCCGCGTATGCCCCCGTGGCTATCATTACCGGACGGGCGCTGGACGATATTCGAAACCTGCTCGACTTCACCCCCGCATTCATTGTCGGCAACCATGGGATGGAGGGCGTGCCGGGTTGGGAAGAGCGCGCGGCCGTACATGAACGGCATTGCGCCGCGTGGAAGGCACAGCTTTCGCAAGTGCTCGCAACCGCGCCGGACAGAGAAGGCATTGCCATCGAGGACAAGCGCTATTCGCTCTCGGTGCATTACCGCGCGGCGCCGGATCAGGAACGGGCTGCTGCCTTCCTCGACAAGGTATGCGCGAGCCTGGACCCGAAGCCGCGGCTGGTTGCCGGAAAGTGCATAGTGAGCCTTGTCGGGGAAGACGCCTGGCACAAGGGCAACGCGCTGGAAGCGCTGATGGAAATGACCGGGGCGGCCTCGGCCATCTATGCCGGCGATGACGTGACCGATGAGGATGTGTTCCGGATCAGGCGTCCCGAATTGCTGTCGGTGCGGGTGGAGCGCAGCACTGCCAGCGCCGCGGAATTCTTCGTCCCGCAGGCTCAGGACATGGAACCGCTGCTCGACGACCTGATCGCGCGGCTCGGGGCTTGCGGTGCGCGCAACTGGCTGCACGCGGAAACCGACATGCATCACGGAAAGGGCTGAACAATGGAAGCCGAATACATCGCCGCGCTCGACATCGGCGGCACCAAGATGGCCGCAATGGTGGCCTCGCGCGAAGGACCGCTGGCACGCATCTCGCAGCCGAGCAACAAGAGCGGGACGCCGCGTTCGCTGCCCGAGCAGGGACTGGCGCTGATCGACGCCGTATGTGTCAAGGCAGGCGTGCCGCCGGATGCCGTTCGGGCACTCGGCGTTGCTTCCGCCGGGCCTTTCGTGCGCGTGGACGGTGCAATTTCCCTGTGCAGTCCCAATCTCTGCGGCGGTCTGAGCGGCGCATCCGACTTGCCCAATGACTGGACGTCCATTCCGCTTGAAAAGGTGCTGCGCGAACGTTACGACAGACTGGCGATCGACAACGACTGCGTATCGGCACTGGTGGCTGAGCGCACCTTCGGTGCGGTCATCGACGAACCGGATTGCGTCTACGTGACCTGGAGCACAGGCGTGGGATTCGGCATGTGCGTCGATGGCCGCGTCCTGCGCGGCAAGAACGGGAATGCCGGCCATGCCGGCCATATCCTCCTGAGCGAGACAGAGGATGCCGTGTGCGGTTGCGGAAATCGCGGCGACCTCGAAGCATTGGTGTCCGGCCGCAATGTCGGCAACCGGTCCCATATGCCCGCCGCCGAACTGTTCCAGAAGGCGCGCGAGGGCGACGCGCAGGCGAGGGAGATCGCCGAACGGGCAGCCAGCTGGTTCGGGCGCGGGCTGTACAACGTGGTCGCGACGCTGGACACGCGCACTTTCGTCATCGGCGGCAGCGTCTGGCTGCACCATGGCGACTGGCTCACTCCGCTGGTGATGCGTGAAATCGAATCACGCTTCCCGGCGCTGACCGGCGGCGTGCGCATCCTGCCGGCTGCGCTCGGCCGCCTGGTCGCCGATGTGGGAGCGCTGGCCCTCGCTGTCCCTCAGGACTGGATTCCGGCCTGGCGTCAAACCAAGCCGTGGGAAAAGCTTGCCAGTGGGTGATTTTGCTCAAAGGAACCTTTGCACTGCAGGTGCATCTTAGTGCTTTCGAATCTCCAATTGGCCCGCAACATGTACAAGAGTGTCATGCCATCCTTGCCGCAAGCGTGGCAATCCTGGATCACCGAGAACCTTGCCCGCGGATGTGCGCCTGCCGAGATGGCGCAAGTGATGGTCCGTGATGGCAAGTTCGAAGCGACACTCGCCCGCGCCGCGATCGAAGAGGCACGCCGCACCGGTTTTCCCAACCTCGCGCCTGCACCAGCACCGCAGCCGCTGCCGGAAATCGATACCTCCGCCAATATCCTTCGCGTACCGGACCGGGACGTGGAAATCCTGTTCTCGATGCGTGCCCCGCGCATTGTCCTCCTCGGCAGCCTGCTGAGTGATGAAGAATGCAATGCCCTGATCGACTACGGCCAGAGCCGCCTGGAGCGTTCTCCGGTCGTCTCCGACACCGACGGCAAGACCCAGGTCCATGCGCACCGGACCAGCCGCGGCGCGATGCTGCAGCGGGGTGAAACCGAACTCGTGCGCCGGATCGAGGCGCGGCTCGCCGCGGTCACGCGTTGGCCGGTCGAGAACGGCGAGGGATTGCAGATGCTGCAATACGAAAAGGGCAACGAATACCGTCCCCACTACGACTGGTTCGACGCCGCGCTTCCCGGCCCGCGCAAGCATCTCGAACGGGGCGGACAACGCGTCGGCACCATCGTGATGTACCTGAGCGACGTGGAGGCGGGCGGCGGCACATCCTTCCCCAATATCGGGGTGACGGTGCAGCCGAAGAAGGGCAGCGCGGTGTTCTTTGCCAATACCGATGCGTATCGGGTGCCGGACCAGCAAACCCTGCATGCCGGTGAACCGGTGGAGAAGGGCGTCAAGTACATCGCGACCAAGTGGTTGCGTGAGCGCGCGTATGTGTAAGACCGGGTGCGGCTCAAGACGCGCGCACGGCATCCTTCCCCAGTTCCGGCTGCGCATACAGCCAGCCGCGGCGGACGCATAACTTTTCGATCTCCACGGCAAAGAACACCACCGTGGACAGGCCCAGGCAGACTAGAAGCTCTTCCGCGCTGAGTGGCGCCGTGTGGAAGACGGTATTGAGGAACGGAACATAGACGGTTGCCATTTGCAAGGCGAACGTCAGGAGGACGGCGCCCAGCAGCGGAAGATTCGAGAACAGGCCCACCGAGAAAAGCGATTCGCGTCCCGACCGGATCGCCAGCACATTGCCCATCTGCGACAGCGTCATGACGGTGAAGACGATCGTCTGCCAGTTGCTGGAACCCGAATTGATTGCCCACGCCTGTGCCAGCAGTGCCACCGCGGCCGATACCAGTCCGATGGCAATCATGTGCTGCCACATGCCTTGGGCAAAGATGCTCTCTGACGGACTGCGCGGCGGGCGTTGCATGATGCCTTTCTCAGCCGGCTCGGCCGCCAGTGCCAGCCCCGGCAGGCCGTCCGTTAGCAGGTTGATCCACAGGATGTGAATCGGGAGCAGGGGAAGCGGCATGCCCAGGAAGGGCGCGAGGAAGATGGCCAGGATCTTTCCGGTGTTGCCGGTCATGGCGTAGCGGATGAACTTGCGGATATTGTCATAGATCCGCCGGCCCTCGGCCACCGCGCCGACAATGGTCGCGAAATTGTCGTCGAGGAGCACGAGGCTCGATGCCTCCCGCGCTACGTCAGTCCCTCCCTTGCCCATCGCCACCCCGATGTCCGCGTGCTTGAGCGCCGGTGCGTCGTTGACCCCATCGCCTGTCATCGCAACGAACTCGCCCCGGGCCTGCAAGGCTTCGACGATCCGGATTTTCTGCGCCGGGTCGACGCGGGCGTAGACGCGCACGTGTCCGACTTTGCGCCGGAACGTGTCGTCATCCATTGCAGCGAGTTCGGCGCCGGTAATCACGGTGGCATCGGCATCGGCAATGCCGAGCTGAAAGGCGATCGCGCGCGCCGTCGCGGCATGATCGCCGGTAATCATGACGGGGGTGATCCCCGCCGACTTGCAGAGCGCCACTGCAGCCTTGGCTTCCTGTCGCGGCGGATCGATGAGCGCGACGAGGCCGATGAATTCCAGCGCGTGTTCGATTGCGTCAGGAACGGCGTCCTCCGGAAGGTTCTCCCAGCGTCGCCGGGCGATGGCGAGGACGCGGAGGCCGGCGGAGGCCAGGCGATCCGCCTCGCGGAGGACCTCTTCGGGCAGGACCGCCATGCCATTGCTGTCCGTGGCCGTACACCGCGGAAGCACGGACTCGGGAGCGCCTTTCGTGTAGGCGATGAATCCGTGCTGCGCGCGATGGAACGTAGTCATGCGCTTGCGTTCGGAATCGAAAGGCAGCTCGAATACCCGCGGCACATCCTTCTGCAATCTTTCCTTGTCATAGCCAGCCTCATATGCCGCAAGGAACAGCGCTGTTTCCGTCGGGTCGCCGGTCAGGGAGCCGCTCGCATCCTTGCCGGCATCATTGGACAGGGCAAGCGCCGCAAACAGATCGTGCCACTGCCCGTTTTTCGCGGCCTCTCGCCAGCCGGGCTGGATGCTCCCCGCCATAAAGATCGTTTCTACGCGCATCCTGTTTTCGGTGAGGGTGCCCGTCTTGTCGGAACAGATGAACGTGACCGAACCGAGCGTTTCCACCGCAGGGAGGCGGCGGACAAGCGCATTCTGGCGAACCATCTTGTGGGAGCCGAGCGCAAGCGAAATGGTCACGACGGCCGGAAGCGCTTCCGGAATGGCCGCCACGACGAGGCTGATTGCGGTCAGAAACATCAGGGATGCGGGTTCGCCGCGTGTCAGGCCGACAAGGAAGATGATGAGGCAGACCGCCAGTATCACGACCGTGAGCCGCCGTCCGAAGGCCGCAAGCCTCCTCTGGAGAGGCGTCTTGAGGTCGTTCCCGGCATCGAGCAGCATGGCGATCTTGCCCAGCTCGGTCGCCATGCCTGTCGCGACAACAATCCCGATGCCGCGTCCGTACGTGGCCGTCGTGCCCTTGAATGCCATGTTGCGGTGGTCGCCCAGTGGCAGATCGGCGCGATGCATCGGATCGGACGTCTTCTCGACGGTCGCCGCCTCACCCGTCAGGACAGCCTCGTCAGCCTTGAGCTGGATGGCTTCGATCAGGCGCAGGTCGGCGGGCACCACGTTTCCGGCCTCAAGAAAGACGATATCTCCCGGCACGACGTCCGCAGCCGGGACGGTGCGGCGCTCGCCGTTGCGCAAGACGACGGCGCTCGTCGCGGACATCTTCTTCAAGGCGGCCATGGCGCGTTCGGCACGGACTTCCTGGACGAAACCGATGATGGCGTTCAGCAGGACGATGAGGATGATGGCTACCGTGTCCTCGACGTCGCCGACGAGCGCAGATACGAGGGCGGCCGCGACCAGGATCAGGATCATGAAATCCAGGAACTGGTCCAGGAACATCCGCCACATGGGGCGCGGCGGCTTTTCGCGGATCGTATTGGCGCCATGCCGCTCAAGCCGACCGCCGGCCTCTTGAAGCGTCAGGCCGGTGGAGGGATCGACATCCAGCTTTCCGGACACCTCGTGTCCGTGCAGGACATGCCAGTGCGTGCTACCGTCATGCGCGGTATCGTGGGCTGTCGGAGCAGATGTTCCCATGGCGAAGGACAGGTCGGTGACAAAAGGGACATTGCCGGGGGCGCGCGGGCGCCTATTTGACCAGCGTCACTGGAACCTTGACGAGATGGACCACCTTGTTCGCAACCGAGCCCATCACCAGATTGCCCACGAGACCAAGTCCGCGCGTCCCCATGACAATCGACTCGCAGCCGATCTCTTCTGCGTACGCGGCAATGGTCGATGCGGTGTCGCCGATGCGCCAGTCCGCTCGGTATGCCACGCCTGCGTCGTCGAGCAGTTCCATGACTGCCTGAAGGACGCGCTGCGCGTCGGCAGCCTGGATGGATTTCGCTTCCTGCTGCGTGAGGTAAGCATGTGCCCGGACTTCGAGCGGCTCCTGGACGTTCAGCACGTGGAGTTGTACGGCCGGGTTGTCGCTGGCGAGCGTCGCCGCATAGCGTGCGGCATGCTGGGCGCTTTCGGATGCATCGACCGGAACGAGGATTTTGCGCATTGCAGGACCCTTAGATATATCTCTGCGCGCAGGCTACCGTCCGTGCCGCGGATTTTATTTGATGTGAGTCAAACACCCCCGGATTCATTGAAGAGGCGCATTTTTTTCAAGTATCGGGCTGTGCCTTGCAGCGATCGCGATGTTGCGGCTACTATTGCTGCAGATCAATTTTCGTCGAGCAGCGCTGGAGGTGCTGCAGCATGCAGCGATCCTCGCATCCGTCAATCCCCGGCCGCAATCGTTCCCCCGCCGCATGGCATGCCGTCTTCGCGCTGCTGTTTGCCGCTCTGATGGCTGCCGAGGTCCTGGGCTTGCGACTGCTGGAAACGACGGAAGCGCGGCTGGCGGATGTCTACATGCAGAGACACGCGGCTGCCTATGCGCCCGACCCTGACATCGTGGTGGTGGACATTGACGACGCCAGCATGGCGGCCATGCAGGAGATTGCCGGATTGTGGGCTTGGCCACGGGAGGTGCACGCCGACCTGCTGGAGGCGCTCAACGCGTTCAAGCCGCGTGCAGTCGTTTTCGACATTGCCTTTGCAGAGCGCGACCTGAAGCGGCCGAAGAGTGATGCCCGCTTGTCTGATGCGATCCGTGCGACGCCTTATGTCTATCTGTCGGCGGTGCAGCTTGACGCCGACGACGGCGCCCAGCCGCTTTCCTCCGTCGCCGGCGCCTTCGACACCGATGCATCCGGCCCCGCGGACACGACAGCGGCCCTCCTGCTGCCGGCCGCAGTCGATCCTGCCGGCTGGCGCCTCGGCCTCATCAACAGCCTCGACGACAAGGACGGCGTCTTGCGGCGCTACCGGTTGTACAGTGAGGTGCAGGGCTGGAAGCTGCCTTCATTGCCGTCGCGTATCGCCGCCGACCTCGGCGCCGCGCTGCCGTCCGGTAGGGAATTCATCATGCGCTGGCCGGCGCAGGGGCACAAGCGCTACCCGTATGGCGAACTCTACCGTCTCCTCACCGAGCAGCGGCTGTCCCTCGGCGCGCAGGAGCTCGCCACGCTGGACGGCCTGTTCAGGGGAAAGGTCATCGTCATCGGCAATTCCGCGGCCGCTTCATTCGACCATCACCTGACGCCTCTGGGCGCCGGCTATCCCGGCGTTGATATCCTTGCGCACGCCATCGACAACCTGAAGAACGGACGCAGCATCACCCCGGTCTTGCCGATCTGGCCGCTGCTGTTCGGCTTCATCCTCGTGGCCGGCATCGCGATCGCCTTCACACGGCGCCTGAATCCCCTGGCCACGGGCGCCGCGCTGATCCTGGTATCCGTCGCCGCGCTGGCATTCGCCGACCGCGCCCTCGAACGTAACCTGATGATCCCGGTCGTGACACCGCTTGCATTTGGCTGGGCCTGGTTCCTGACGGCGGCCATCGCCGGTTATTTGCGCGAGCGCCGCACCCGTGAACAGGCGGTGTCCCTGTTCCGCCGCTTCCTCAATCCCAACGTCGTGCAGCAGATCGTGGAGCAGGGCGAGACTGTTGAAAGCCTTTCCGGGCGCACGCGGGACATCACCATCCTGTTCTCCGATATCCGTGGCTTCACGACCCTGTCCGAAAGCCGGCCGCCGCAAGAGGTGGTGCTGCTGCTGAATCGCTATTTCGAGCGCCAGGTCGAGGTCGTATTCCGCCACGGGGGGACGCTGGACAAGTTCATCGGCGACTGCATCATGGCCTTTTGGGGGGCGCCCGTGGACGACCCCGACCACGCCCGCCACGCGGTGGCCGCCGCCCTGGAGATGCAGCAGACCCTGCTGGACTTCAAGCGGGAACTGCAGGAGGAAGGCTCGGCAGTCGACGACTTCGACGTGGGCATCGGTGTGCACACCGGCCCCGCAGTCGTCGGCTTCATTGGCGCACAGCGCAAACTGGATTACACCGCGATTGGCGACACGGTCAACTTGTCGAGCCGGGTGGAAGGACTGACGAAGGGCGTCGCGCGCGTGCTGGTCACGCAGGAGACCGTCGACGCCTGCAAGGCAACGGACGAATTCGAATTCGAACACCACGGTGCTTTCGCCGTAAAAGGCCGCACCGCCGAAGTCAACCTGTACGAACCACGGAGGAGAACAACATGAAACGATGGATCCTCATGCTCACTGGCCTGCTGGCCGGTGCAGCCTGGGCGGAATCCGCGCTGACCAGCCGGTCTACCGAGCTGCAGTCGCAACCGCAATCCGATTCCGCCGTCATCACGACCCTGACGGAAAATACCAAGGTCGAGGTCATCGCCAGGAAGGGGGCATGGAGCCAGGTGAAGACCGCGACCGGACAAACCGGCTGGGTCCGCATGCTCAGTCTCAAGTCCGAAGTCTCGGGACAGCAGGCACCTGCCGCATCCTCGTCGAACCCGGTCGGCGCGCTCGGAAACCTGCTGACCGCTGGCCGTACCTCGAACACCGGCACCGTTACCACTGGTGTGCGCGGCCTCAGCGAGGAAGACTTGCAGAACGCCCAGGCCAACCCGGCGGAAGTCGAGAAGATGCAGAGGTTCAGCGTCGACAAGAATGCCGCCCAGTCCTTCGCCCAGCGCAGCAAGCTATCGCCCGCGAAGGTCGACTACCTGCCCGAGCCGACGGCGGCCGGGAATACCCAACGCAATGCGGAAGGAGGCTGACATGCGAACCATGAAACGCACACTGGCGACCGTCCTTCTCGCGACCGCGTGCGGCGGCGCGTTCGCGCAACTGCCGTTCTCGCTGCCGGGATTCGGCAAGGGAAGCAGCGACAGCAAGGGGATCAACCTCGACAGCATCGGCAACTTCGTCAGCAACATCGGCAAGGCAACGAAGGAAACGACCGAGCCGGAAGAAATCGGCATCGGCAAGGAATTCGCCGCCACGCTGCTGGGCGCCAAGCCGCTGGTGAACGATCCTGCCCTGCAGCGCTACGTCAACACCCTCGGCCTCTGGCTCGCCATGCAGACCGAGCGGCCTGATCTGCCCTGGACCTTCGGCGTGCTGGACGACCCCGGCTTCAATGCATTCGCCACGCCTGGCGGCTACATCTTCGTGACGAAAGGCCTCGTGCAGCGCATGCAGAGCGAGGCCGAACTGGCCGGTGTGCTCGCCCACGAGATCGGACATGTGCTGAAAAAGCACCACCTGCGCGCGGTGCAGAAGAATGCCGGCTTTGCGCTCGTCGGCGACGTGCTGTCCGCGACAGGTAAAGGCAATCCGGAGGCACGCAGCGCGCTGATCAATATCGGCAAGAAGCTCTACGCGAGCGGACTCGACAAGGATGACGAGTTCGAAGCCGACCGCCTCGGTGTGGTGATCGCGGCCCGCGCGGGCTATGATGCCTACGGGCTGCCGTCGGTGCTGCAGATGCTGCAGCGGCAGAGCGGTGGAGACGGGAATTTCTCGCTGCTGTTCAAGACCCATCCCGTGCCTGCGGCGCGGGTGGAGATGCTGGATCGGTTGATGAAGGATCGCTTTGATGCGCTCAACGGTGTCGAAGGACAGGCACTCAGCGCGAGAATGACCGAGTTCAAGAAGTAGGGCACACCGGTTCTGCCGTGTTCACGGCAGAACCGCACCGCCGCCCGGCGTCGTTCAGATCACAACCAGGTCGTCAAGGGTCCTCCGGAGATCCTTGTCCCTGTACATCGCCTCGTCCGCTCGCCGCAGCAAATCCTCCGGCAGCACCGCATGATCCGGATACACCGCCACCCCGACACTGGCGCTCACCTGCAATGGTCTGCCCGCCACCGTCATGGTGCGCGAAAGTTCACGCCGGATTTTCTCGGCAAGCTGATACGCCTCGTTTGGCGTGTGAAGCGCCTCGATCACGAGGACAAACTCGTCGCCGCCCATCCGCGTGACCGTATCCGACGCGCGTACCGCATTTACAAGCAGGCCGGCCACCGCCTTCAACAAGGCATCTCCCGCCGCATGCCCGAACCGGTCGTTCACCGGCTTGAAGTTGTCCAGGTCCACCAGAAGGACGGCTGCCAGCGTGTGCTGCCGCTGTGCCATTTGCAACGCGTGTCCCAGGCGGTCGTCCAGCAGCAGGCGGTTACCCAGGCCGGTCAACGGGTCGCGGTGGGCCGCTTCCCGCAGCTGGAGTTCGCGCTCGTGCAACTCGGCATTCTTCTGGATCAGGCGCCGTGTCCGGTCCGCGAGCGCGAAGGAGAAGAGCAGGAGCTCGGCCGCCGTCCCTATCTGTATGGCGTTGAGCGTGAAGAAGTTGGCGGGCACAAGGTTGAGCGTGCGCATGGTGTAGAGGATGGTGCCGACCAGCAGCGCACTCCAGCCAAGCAGGAAGAAGCGGGCGGTGCCGTGTCCACGGCGCAGGGCAAGGATGCCGGCACCGAGACAGAGTGCAGGGAAGAACAGGCCGCTCACCGCCATGATGAGGAAGGCGCTGCGCAAGTCGAACATCGCCACGCAGAGCGCGATCACAAAGAGGCCTGAGGTCGTCTGGAGCGCGGTGTCCATGCGGGGCGCGTTCTGCTTCGTATTCAGGAAGATCCGCGAAAACTGCATGCTGAAGATGGCACTCAGCGCCAGCGTGATCGTCAAGCCGACGCGGCCTTCTGTCGGCCAGTCGAACCACACGTACTGCATGCCGAGCCCGTTGTACGACAGATTGGTGATCGCCATGACCGCGACGAAGCCGATATAGGCGAGGTAGGCACGATCGCGCAGCGTCAGGAACAGGATCAGGTTGTACAGCAGGAGGGCGATGAATTCGCCGTAGTACAGACCGAGCAGGAAGTAGCTTCCCTGCGCCGCCTGATGGAAGGCTGCCGGTTTCCAAATGTGTACGGGAATCGTCAGCGTGCCTTCGCTGGTCACGCGGAGGTAATAGACATTCGTTTCGCCGGCGCGCAGTGCCAGCGGAAAGACGAAGTTGCGATGGACAACGGGGCGGCTGTCGAATGGCCGGGCCGCACCGGTGGCCGTTTGCCGGCCTTCTCCGTGCAAGGTAACGCTGCCGAGAAAGGGATAGGCGACTTCGAGCAGACGATCCGGCGACTCCCCGTCCGCAAGAACGAGGGACAGCCGCAGCCAGTAGACGGATTTCGAGAGGCCGAAATTCGGTTGCGTGCCTTCGGGAAGGGCATTGAAACGGCCTTGCTGCGCTGCCAGCACGACGTCGTCGTAGGTGAGATTGTCGCCCGCATCCTCCAGGAACTCGACACGCGGCAGCAGTTTATCGTCGGAGCCTATGCGAGTAATGGCCGCGGCGGCCGGTACCGACGCCACGATGGCAAGCAAGGCCAACAGCCATCGCGTCGCGAGCAGCAGTGCAGGGTTCAGCATGCGACATCGCGCGGCCGCGTCATTGGACGTGTTCAATTTTATTCCTGGAGTGGATGCCGGAATGCGCCTAAGCGCGCCAAAGCAGGCAGGGATTAACTGATAATCACAATACGATAACGAAACAAGGTTCTCGCGTCGAGACGGGAAGCGGGGTTGACGGATTTTTTTCGCAAACAGGGCTGCCTGTCAGGCGCTTGTAAGTTACTAGTGATTCGGGCAAGTGGCCCGAACGCCGAGGCGGAAATGAAAAAGGGGCGACTGGCGCCCCTCGGTACGATTCGCTTACTTCTTCGCCGTCACACTGCCTTCGTCGATGAGCAGCGGATAGAAGTATCCGGCGCCCATATCCTTGTTCACCAGGACGGTACCCGAGACGGTCACGCTGTCGCCGACGTTCGCGGTCTGCTTGCTGCGCACGATCAGGTTGTGGTTGCCGACATCGGCCTTGCCCGAGCCGTCCTGCACGTGGACGAAGTTGTAACCCTTGATGCCGTTGTTGGCCTTGACGACCTTGCCCTGCGCCTGGATGGTCTTGCCGGAGAGCGCTTCACGGTTCTTGTGCAGCTCTTCGACCTTGTACATCTTCGGCTTGGCCTGGGCAGCAGCTTCCGTCAACGGAAAAAAGCCCAGCGTGGCGATCAGGCCGGCGAGCGCGATGGATTGCAATTTCATGAGTACTCCTGGGATGGAAAAGAGGGGAAACGCGCCTCGACAGCAGTAAATCGCCGCTCTGGCATCGAAGCCGGAAAGCGCAAGGCTCCCACCATACACCTGCTTTTGGTGAGATTTCCTTGGAGCAGCGCAAGGAATTCGATAAAGAATGTCCTTGCGGACATTATTTTTTTGTGCTGCGCCGTGCCTGCGCGACGCGCTTTTCTGGAAGCACGACCTGCGGCGTCGACTTGTCGTCGACTTCCACAAAGGCCTGCAGCGGCTTGAACAGGTCTTCGAACAGGCGCTTCCCGTACGTCTGTTCAATGTGGCGGTACTGTTCGTCGATGTAGGGCGCCATCTCATTGAGCAGGCGTTCGCCTTCCGGGGCGAGCCGCACGATCAAGCGCCGCTGGTCTTCAGGCATGCGCGCACGCAGCACCAGCCGGGCTTCCTCCATGCGCGCCAGCACACCGGTCATGCTAGGGCTGAGGATCTGGCACATCTCGCAGATTTCCCAGGGTTCCAGCTGACCATGCTCGTCGAGCACGCGCATGACGCGCCATTGCTGCTCGGTGAGCCCGAAATGACTGAGGATAGGACGGAAATGCGACATCAACTGCTCCCTTGCCTTGAGAAGCAGCTGCGGCAGGTTGGGATTGGCAATGCGATGCTTCACGGGACCTCCGGACGAGTGGTGACAACATTATAGATGCTTGACTCGTTAATATATTAGTGTTTCAATCGTTAACATGTTAACGAAAATGTCCGGGCGGCCCAGCCCATGATCGTCAGGGAACGTCCTTCAGGACTGCGGCTGTTCCTGCTTCTGCGCGGATCGGTGCTGCCGCGCATCCTGCCGTCGCTCGCACTGAACATGTGTGTCGCCGCGCTGGTCACGATCAGCCACGGCGACCTGTTTGAACTCAAGATCACCCTGACGCCGATTCCGTTCAGTCTGATCGGCCTCGCCCTTGCCATCTTCCTCGGTTTCCGCAACAACGCCGCCTACGACCGCTATTGGGAGGGGCGAAAGCTGTGGGGCGAGATCGTGCATCGTAGCCGCAGCCTCGCGCGGCAGTGTCTCAGCCTGGTCAACGGGCCGGACGAGGAGCTGGACCCGCGAAACATGATGGACGTGCGCGTGCGCATGGTCCGCCGGGCGATCGCGTTCGCCTGCGCGCTGAAACATCAACTCCGCGGCGCCAATCCCGCAAATGCGGCGGCGGAGCTGAGGCCGCACCTGTTGATGTCGGAATGGAAGCACTGCGCCCGTGTCGAAAACAGATCGAATTTCCTGCTGCAGGCGATGGGGCGCGACCTGAAGGGATGCCTGCAGACGGGGCGCATCGATCCATGCCTGGCTGCAGCGATCGATGACTCGCTTACCGCCATGGCGGCCGCCGGCGCATCCTGCGAGCGCATCAAGGGCACGCCCATCCCTTTCTCCTACACGCTGCTGCTGCACCGCACGGCGTATCTCTATTGCTTCCTTCTGCCATTCGGCCTGGTCGATTCGATCGGATTCATGACGCCATTCGTCGTCGGCATCGTCGCGTACACCTTCTTTGGGCTGGATGCCCTTGGCGACGAGATCGAGGAACCCTTCGGGACGGAGCCCAATGACCTGGCGTTGGACGCAATCTGCCGGACGATCGAGATCAACCTGCTGGAAGCGCTCGGCGCCTCGGATGTGCCCGAAGCGCTCGTGCCCGTCGGCTACTGTCTTTCATAACCCGAATGGAGAGGAACCATGCCTGAGAATTACCGACACCGCATCCGCCTGAATTCGCTGTTGGGACGGGTCACCACTGCCGCGGCGGCTGCCGAATGGATCCGTGACGGCATGACGGTCGGCATGAGCGGCTTCACGCGCGCCGGGGATGCCAAGGTGGTGCCGCTGGCGCTGGCGGAGCGCGCCCGGCGCGAGCGGCTGAAGATCACGCTGATGACCGGCGCGTCGCTGGGGAGCGATATCGACAAGACGCTGACGGAGGCTGGCGTGCTTGCCCGGCGCATCCCGTTCCAGGCCGACGCCACGCTCCGGGCCGCCATCAACCGCGGGGAAGTGATGTACGTCGATCACCACCTTTCGGAAACCGTTGAGCTGTTGCGTACCAGGCAGATCGCGCCGATCGATGTTGCTGTGGTCGAAGCAGTCGCCATTACGGAGACCGGCGCCATCGTGCCGACGACGTCGGTAGGCAACAGTGCAAGTTTTGCCATCCTGGCTGACAAGGTGATCGTGGAAATCAACCTGACGCAGCCGGCGGACCTCGAGGGGCTGCACGATATCTTCATTCCCCGGCGCCGCCCGCAACGCGAGCCGATTCCGATCATGTCCGCGCGCGACCGTGCTGGAACTAGCGCGATCGCCATTCCGCCGGAGAAGATCGTCGCCATCGTGATTACCGAAAAGAACGACAGCTCGTCGCCGATCCAGCCTCCGGACGACGACACTGCGGCAATCGCGCGTCATCTGGTCGGATTTTTTGAGCGTGAAGTCAAGGCGGGCAGGCTGACCGAACAGTTGCTGCCGCTGCAAGCGGGCATCGGCACGATTGCCAACGCGGTCATGTCCGGATTCATCGACAGCCCGTTTTCCGGCCTGACGATGTATTCGGAAGTGCTGCAGGATTCCACCTTCGAGCTGTTCGACGCCGGCAAGCTCGACTTCGCGTCCGGCTCGTCGATCACCCTCTCTCCCCAGCGGGCAAGGGACGTTTTCGGCAACATCGGCCGCTACAAGGACCGGCTCGTGCTGCGCCCGCAGGAGGTGAGCAACCATCCGGAAGTGATTCGGCGGCTGGGGATCATCGCCCTCAACACGGCACTCGAGGCGGACATCTACGGCAATGTCAATTCAACACATGTGCTCGGCACGCAAATGATGAACGGCATCGGCGGGTCGGGGGACTTCGCGCGCAATGCCTACTTGTCCATCTTCGCGACGAAGTCGATGGCCAAGGAAGGGAGGATTTCGAGCATCGTTCCGATGGTGTCCCACGTCGACCACACGGAGCACGATGTGGATATCATCGTCACCGAACTCGGGCTTGCCGACCTGCGCGGGCTGGCGCCGCGGGAGCGGGCGGAGGTCATCATCGGCAATTGCGTGGCCGACCCATACCGGAATATGCTGCGTGATTATGTGGCGGCCGCTAACAAACGGGGCGGGCATACGCCGCATGTGCTGGAGGAAGCGCTCTCCTGGCACACGCGCTACCGGAATACCGGTTCGATGCTGCCCGTCCCGGAGTAACCGGGGCGGCTCAGGCGCGCGCCTTTCGCTCCACCATCTTCAGCAGCGCATACAGCGCCTCCAATGATGGAATGGCAACGTTCTCGCGGCGCCCGGCGCGTACCGCATTGCCAAGGATGACCTCGGTCTCCATGGGCCGCCCGTTCTCGTAATCGAGCGCCATGCTCGTCTTGTAGGGCGGCGCCTTGCGCGTACCCTCGATGAACTGGCCGGCCAGCGCCGGGTCGAGCGGATGGCCGGTCGCTGCGGCGACCGCGCAGATTTCCCCCATGGCGCGCCGCACCAGGGCTTCTCCTTCAGGCGTCCCGAGGATGAGTCCGGTGTCGAGCACGCCGCCCATCACCGAGATCGGGTTGAACACGGCGTTCCAGAGGCACTTCTGCCAGCGCGCGGTGACGACATCTTCCGTCAACGTGCATCTGATGCCGCCCGCTTCCAGCAGGGCGGCGAAGCGCCGCGTGCTATCAGTCAATCCGGACGGATAGTTGCCGAAATGGAGGTCGCCGAACGCGTAATGCTTCACCTTGCCGGGGGCGATGCGGCTGACTTGCACGAAGGCGAGGGCGCTGATGAGTTCGTTGGCAGGGAAGGCTTCCGCAATTTCTCCCTCGATTTCCACACCGTTTTCGATCAGCACGATCGCAGTCCCGGGGCCAATCGCGTCGCGGATCAGGGCCACGCGGTCCGTTCCTTCCACCACCTTGACGCAGACAAGCGCGTAGTCCGGCGGCCCGCCCTGGTATTCCACCGGCGCGCGAATCGTCTGGACCGGCGTGAGTGTGCGGTTGCCCATCCGCTGGCTTTCGATCGAAAAGCCGTTCTCGCGCACTGCCTCCACTTCGCTCCGGCAGACCACCGAAACCTCGGCGCCGGCAGCCTGCAGGGCGGCGCCATAGAACGCCCCTATTGCTCCGGCGCCAATGATGAGTATGCGGGGTGGCGAAGACGCGGACACGGTGCATTCCTTCCTGGTGACAGTGAGTTGAGTACCGATTGTATCGGCACCCGGAAAAGAGCGTCGGACAGGCGAACGCGTTGCATCGAAGGGGGGGCGGGACGCGCGCGCAACACCTGAAAAAATTTTCTCAAAACAATGCGCGAAAGCAAACCTTGCAGGACATTAACGAGCTATGATTAGTGCCGTAGTGCAACTTAAATTTCAGCTCCGAAAATGTTCAAGAAAACCGTACTGGCGTTGCTGTTGAGCGCAGCCGCGTCCGTGTTTGCCGTGCCGCTGAGCTCCCAGCACGCCGTCGTCATTGACGAGGCTAGCGGCGCGGTACTGCTCGAAAAGAATGCGCATGAGGTCGTGCCGATCGCGTCGCTCACCAAGCTGATGACAGCCATGGTGGTGCTGGATGCGAAGCTCGACATGAACCAGCAGATCGTCATCGATGAAAGCGATGTCGATACGCTCAAGTTCAGCTCGTCGCGCGTCCCCGTCGGCACCGTGCTGTCCCGCGGCGCGCTACTGGAATTGGCCCTGATGTCTTCGGACAATCGTGCCGCCCACGCGCTTGCGCGTACTTACCCGGGAGGCATGTTCGCCTTCACGCATGCGGTTCGCGAAAAACTCGTGACGCTGGAGATGCGCCATACCACCATCGCCGAGCCGACCGGCCTGTCGCCGTACAACCGCTCCACGGCGGCTGACCTTGTCAAAATGGTAAGCGCCGCTTCGCAGTATCCGGAAATCAGCCGCCTGTCGACCGGCACGGAAGACCTGATCGACATGAACGGCCAACTGGTCCAGTACCGCAACACCAACCGCCTGGTGGGCCGCGAAGGCTGGGATATCCATTTGTCGAAGACGGGCTTCACCCGTGAAGCGGGCAAGTGCCTCGTGATGCGTTTCCAGGCCGCCGGCAAGAACGTGATCATGGTGCTGCTGAACGCGAAGGAAAGCGCGGCGCGCCTGCTGGATGCCGAGAACGTCCAGCGCCTGGTAACCGGTGAACCCTTCATCATGGCCAGGGCTGCGAGCACATCGTCGCGCGTTGCTGCACGCAAGTCCAAGCCTTCAAAGAGCGGAATCATGCTGGCCAAGGCAAAGAACGACAAGGGCAAGAAGAAGCGCAAGACCGTTTGATACGGCCGCTTCAGGAAGGATAAAAAAGGACCCGCCGGGTCCTTTTTTATTTAGGTGGGCAGTTAGAGCCGGTCAATGCTCAGTGTCGCAATACCGTGCCGCGCAATCCCGACTGTTTCAAATTCCGCACGAAGTTCAGCGACCGTGCCGCCGTCCGCAACAGCAGGCTGCTTTCGTCCGGCTTGTTCGCCAGGTCCAGCAGGCGGAATTTCCACTCCCGCGAATACCCGCTGTACGCAATTCGGAATGCCGACGCGCCGTGCAGCAGCATCCGCGCATGCGAACGGTAGATCGTCAGTTCGTCGTAGTCCCGCTGCACGCCCAGCAGGAGGTACTTGTACTCGAAGCGGCCCCACATGAAGTGGAATTCCTTGCCGCCGCGGGTAATGCAGTCGCAGATCGTCATATAGCAGCACAACTTGCCCATGCGGGCGTCGTCGTAGGCCGGGTCGTGCGCGTTGATGTGCATGAAATAATTCTGTCCGACGCGGCTGCATACAGTACCGGCCACCACGCGGCCGTCGAGGATCATCGCGCTCACCAGTCCGCCTTGTTGCACCAGCCGCGTCAGGCGGCCGGTCTCCTCGGCATCGATTTCCGATGCCTTGTTTTTGGTCGCCATGCGCGCGCGGTTCAGCTCGACGATGTCGCGCACATGGGATTCGGGAATCCCGCCGTCGATCCATACTTCGAATTGGAGGGTAGGGTAATGCCGTTTGAGCCGGTTGCCGTGGTACTTGAAGTTTTTCCGCGTCGCCTTGCCCAGCGCGTTGAGGTAGTCCTCCGGCGTCGACGGCAGTGTCAGCACGATATCTTCCGTGCGGTAGAACTGCTGGTGCGGAAACGCCAGCGCGTCCCCATCGGCGAGGATGGCAGGAAAGCGGATGACATCCACCGCCGGCCAGGAGTCGAAGACGTAGCGCGCGAACCGGTTGATTTCATCGGGCTCCATGGCGATCTGCTCATTCAGCACCTGCGCGCGCCGGCCCTCGATCCGGAAAAGGAGGATCGCGCTGGCCTTGCTGCCTGCCTGCGCCACGTAGGTATGCGTATCGCTGCCGATGCCGTCGTAGACGCGGAACTGCGTCAGTGACGAGAAGACATGTCCGTACAAGGCGTCGAGTTGCGGTTCGACGAATGAGGGGACGGCGTTCTTGTAAAGGGAAATGGTGGTCTGTGCGGATTCCATGCTGCCTCGCCTCTTGAATCATGGCAGTGCTGCCTGAACACAATGATGACCGAGGTGGGGAAGGGGAAGTTCGGCGGGCGCAGGGAATGTGTGCGGGTTTGTTGTTGGAACTCAAACGGGTGGAGTTGGGACTGAGATTTCGATACGGGTGGCCTTGGTTTTTCTTTCTTCTGTCCCTTTGCTGCAGGTTCTCCGTGGCTACAGAAATCGGGTCACCGAAGAGAAGAAGATACTAGACAACAGCGATCTACTCGGAGGGCGCAATCACCTTGACCCCATCCGACAACGCATTACTCGGAAAACGAACCACCGTTGCCCCAGCCGCCACGCCCGCCAACACCTGCGCCTCATCCTGGTTACGCTGCCCGACCTTGACCTCGCGCTCACGCGCCCGCCCATCCTCCACCACAAAAACATGCCAAGCGTTACCGACGCGGAACAGGCTGCTGCCAGCCACCTTCGTCACCTTGTCCTCGGACCAGATAACGATCCTGGCCTCGATGCGGTAGCCGTCCCCGAGCGGACCCAGTTCGTCGACCGGGTCGGCGACCACGTTCACCCGCTGTTCTTCGACGCCGAGCGCGGACACCTTGGTGAACGCGACCGGTTCGACGAGCCGGACCTTCGCCCGCAGCACCTTGCCGCCACCCCAGCCCTCCAGCAGCATCAGGTTGCCCGGCCGGATCTTCACCGCATCGCTGGACAGCACGTCCACCACGACTTCGTAGCGCGCCCGGTCACCGATCGTGACCAGGGGTGCTCCGGCGCCCACCGTACGTGCGCTGCGCTCATGGATCTTCAGGATATAACCGTCCACCGGGGCGCTCAGTGTGATCTGACGCTTGCCTCCGCCTGCGGCACTGTCGCTGGCGATCAGGGCGGCTTCCGCAGCGCGCACGTCTGCCTGCGCCGCCTGCTGGCGTGACTTCGCGGCATCCCATTCCGCGCGGCTGTTCTTTTCAGCCGTCACGGCTTTCTCCGCCGCCTGGGGCGACATGAAGTTGTTGCTGACCAGCCGTTCGATACGGGCACGTTCGCTTGCTGCGAACTGCATGTCGGTCATGGCGCGCTCCGCGCGTTGCCCAGCCTCGCGCGCGAGCGCTTTTGCCGCATCGAGGCGCGCCACTGCTTCCTGCCTTTGCCGGGCATCCATGGGCAGCGGGCTCAAGGTCGCCACCACTTCACCGCGCTTGACCGGGTCGCCGTCATGCCATTCGATACGCTGAAGCTCAGCGGCAACCGGCGCTGCAACGACGTACTTGTCGTGAAGGCGCACCTGGCCCTGGTTGTTCACGGTGACCTGCATGGGACCTTCACTGACGTTAACCAGCTCCACCTTGACCGGATCGGGGGCGAAGAGGAGCCAGAGCAGGCCCGCGAGGGCGGCGGTCGCGAGTGCCGACAACAGCAGTGTCTTCGGGCGGGGACGCTTGCTCTGTGCAGCGCCGGAATAGGCCAGTTTGGGATCGGTAAGAGTATTCATCATTCACGTGTCTTGAGGACTTCAATCAGGTCGAGTTTCTGCACCTTGCGCCAGACAAGGTAGCCCGAGGCCGCCGCCGACAGCAGTACGACGCCGATCGACAGCAGGAAGGTGCGCACGCTGACCACCAGCGGGATGCGGAACAGCTCCTGGCTCAGCAGGTCGGACAGCAATGCCGACAAGCCATAGCCGAGCAGGCAGCCAAACGGAATCGCGACGAGGGTCAGCAGGCCCTGTTCGCCCAGCAGCATGCGGCCGACCTCGCCACGGGTGAAGCCCAAGATGCGCAGGCTGGCCAGTTCGACCGCATGTTCGGAAAGGGCGATGCGCGCCGAGTTGTACACCACACCGACGGTGATGACACAGGCGAAAGCGACGATCACGACGGTATTGATGCGCATGTTTTCCGCCACCGTGGACAGGAAACTTTGCAGAGTCGCCTCGCGCAAGTTGACGCTTCCCACCGCCGGAACGGATTTGAGCATGCGGTACAGCTCCGCCTGCTGTCTGGCGTCGACGGCGAGGAAAGCGCCCGATGCCGTTTGCGGTTCGGCAATAAGACGGGCGAGGGCAGCGTTGGACATGTAGGAAAAGGTGCCGATGGGCTCGTCGATGATCGACGTCACCGCAATGGATATGGTCTTGCGCTTGCCCTCCAGCGTTTCGGCCGTCAGGGTGTCGCCCGCCGATACACCCAGGATCTCCGCCAGCTTCTTCGTCAGCACGATGCCTTCCTCCGGCAGTTCCACCGGCCGCTCCCGCTCGTCGAGGATCATGCGCAGCTCGCGCGCGGGCGCCATGCCCAGGATGACTGTCTTCTTCATCCGGTGGCGGAAGCGCATCTTGACCGGCAGGTTGCGGTAGGGCTCGACGCGCAGGACGCCCGGCAGCGCAGCGAGGTTGTGCACGACCGAAAGATCCCGCTCCTCGTTGAAGGCCAACGTCACGTCGTCCCGCTGCGCGGTGCGGAACTGCAACCGGATAATCTCGTTGAGCGCATCGAAGGTGTATTGGCCGGCGATCATCAGCGAGACGGCCAGTGCCAGGCCGAGGATGGAAAGCAGGGACTTGGCTGCGTTGCGTTCCAGGTTGCGCAACACCATCCTGACCGAAAGCGGCATGTAGCGCTGCAGGCCGAGACGTTCAAGTGGGCCCGGCCGGAAATGCGCCGGCGCTTCCGGTCGCATCGCTTCGGCTGGCGCGAGGCGCAGCACGCGCGCAGCGGCGAGCCAGGCGCCGAATACCGCGGAGAAGGCGGTAACCAGCAAGGAAAGCGCAATGGCGAAGCCCGAGAGCCGGAATTCCATGCGCGGGAAATGGTAGAACTCGGCGTACAGTTCTGCCAGCCCCTGGCCGAGCCATGTCCCCAGGCCGACACCGAAGACGCCGCCGATGATGACAGTCAGCAGCGCAAACTTCAGGTAATGCGACGCAACCGAAAAACTGCTGTAGCCAAAGCTCTTGAGCAGCGCAATCTGTGCCCGCTGCAGGGTGATGAGGCGCAGCAGCACATTGTGGATCAGGAAGGCTGCCACGCCGAGGAAGATCGCAGGAATGACGGTGCCGCTGACCCGGTTGGATGCCAGTTCATTGTCAATGTAGCTGTGCGAGACCTGGTCCTTGCGGCCGTAGGCGCCGAGCGATCCGTAGGGCGCGAGCAGGATGTCGAGCTGCTCGATGACCCGCTGCTCGCTGGCATGCGGCGCAAGCACCACGGCGACGTCATTGAAGCTGTCGCGCATGTTTAATGTGGCAGCGAGCGCCTCGCGCGCCATCCACATCACGCCGAAGCGGCGGTTGTCGGGAAAACTGTTTCCCCTGATTTCGGTGACGTACTCGGGAGAGATGCCGATGCCGACGATGTGCAGCCTTTCCTTGCGGCCGTTGATGATCGCCGACAGGCTGTCGCCGGGATGGAGGCGGTTGGCGGCGGAGAAGGCTTCGCTGACCAGTACCTCGAGGCGGTTGCCCGGCTCGGGCAGGCGCCCGCTGCGCAGGTGTACGCGGTTGAGTCCGGTTCCCGGTGTTTCCGGTAGTGACACGAGGCGGCCGCTCGCGGGTTCGTCCAGCCCGGGGACGTCGAGCGAGGCGTCAAAGACCACCCGCCCGTCGGCGTCGCTTATGCCGGGAATCTCACGGACGCGTTCGAGCAGCGTGAGCGGCGCGTTCTTGACGTGCGCGAACACGTCGGCAAATCGGTAATGCTCGTAATAAGTGTGCTGCGCATCGAGCAACGCCTCATACCCGCCGCGCATGGTGACCAGTGTTGCGACGCCGCACATGGCCACCATCGCGATTGCCAGCGCCTGGCCCCGCATGCGCCACAGGTCACGCAGCAACTTGATGTCCACCGGGCGAAGACGGAGGGCTACCATTGGATTTCCCCGGGCGAGACCCGGTGCGCATTGGTTTCGATACGGGTGATGCAACCGCTACTGATGTGGATCACGCGGTGCGCCATGCCGGCGATCGCCGCATTGTGCGTAATGACCGCGGTCGTCGTTCCCAGCTCGCGGTTGATCCGGTCGAGGACTTCCAGCACCAGTTTGCCAGTGCGGAAGTCAAGGGCCCCGGTCGGTTCGTCGCACAAAAGCATGTCCGGCTGCTTGGCGATGGCGCGGGCGATTGCTACCCGCTGCTGTTCACCGCCGGACAGCTGCGCCGGAAAATGATGCATTCGTTCCTCGAGGCCGACGAGGCGCAGCGCTTCCGCCGGGTCCATCGGGTGCGGGCTGATCTCGGTGACGAGCTGCACGTTTTCGAGCGCGGTCAGGCTGGGAATCAGGTTGTAGAACTGGAAGACGAAGCCCACATGCTCGCGCCGGAAAGCGGTCAGCATCCCATCGCTGGCATGCGTCAGGTCGTGGTCGAGGTATTGCAGCGTCCCGGTCGTCGGCGTGTCGAGGCCCCCGAGGATGTTGAGGAGCGTGGATTTGCCGCTTCCCGATGCTCCGAGAAGGACGACGAACTCGCCCTCATAGAGTTCGAGGTTGACGTTGCGCAGCGCGGAGACGCGCACTTCGCCCATCGTGTAAGTCTTCGCGACATCGCGCAGGGTAAATACCGGCCGGTGCTCGGCAAGGTTGGACATCGGTGCAGACATCATTCAATTCTTGCAACGCTAATGCGGACACCGTAAAAGGATTGGCGCGAAATTTTGTTGATCCATGTCAACCTCGTCCGAATGCCGTACTTTTGACGGTGTCTACGTTGGTGCACTGCACGAAAATCGCTGCGTCATTTGTCGCAGATCAAAGGAGTATTGCGAGCAAGATGCGCTGCCGGCTATCCAACGAGCTTCACGGCCGCGCGGTTAAGGTCTCCCGGTCGCGGGGCTGCCATGGATACGGGATACCGATGCAGGTGCCGGCGCACCGCCCGCCTGCTGCACATGGAGCAACTCAAGAATGACACTCGCCAACAAAAAGGGACTGGTTGTCGGCATCGCGAACGACAACAGCATTGCGTATGGATGTGCCCGTGCGTTCCGCACCGCCGGGGCGGAACTCGCCATTACTTTCCTGAATGCAAAAGCGGAACCTCACGTGCGCCCGCTCGCCGAATCCCTCGATTCCCCGATCTTCATGCCTTGCGACGTGCGCGAGGAAGGCCAGGTCGAGGCGGTCTTTGACCGCATTACCAAGGACTGGGGCAGGCTCGACTTCGTGCTGCATTCGATCGCCTTCGCGCCGAAGGATGACCTGCAGGGACGCCTGGTCGACTGCTCCAAGGAAGGCTTTGCGATGGCCATGGAAGTCTCGTGCCACTCCTTCATCCGCATGGCGAGGCTGGCCGAACCGCTGATGAAGGATGGCGGATGCTTGCAGACGGTCACCTTCTTCGGCTCCGAGCGGGTGGTCGAGCACTACAACATGATGGGGCCGGTGAAAGCCGCCCTGGAAAGCTCGGTGCGCTACCTCGCGGCCGAGCTGGGCACGAAAGGGATTCGCGTGCACGCGCTGTCGCCCGGTCCGCTGATGACGCGTGCGGCATCGGGCATCGGGCACTTCGACGCACTGCTTGCACGGGCCAAGGAGCGTTCGCCGGAGCGCATGCTGGCCACGATCGAGGACGTGGGCAACGTGGCGGCATTCCTCGCCAGCGATGGCGCCCGGTCGCTGACCGGCAACGTGGAATACATCGACGCCGGATACCACATCATGGCGTGACAACTCCCGCTGCGAGGCAGGCTTCCCATTGATCCTATAAAATCCAGACGACCGTTCGCTTTTGAGCGGCAGTGTGAGGGGAGCAAGGATGAATCAGATGGGCAACGGCCTCGCTGCGGCGAGCGGCACGCATGGTTTCTCGGCGCAGCGCCTGGCTGCGCTGACCCGCCGTATTCAGGCGGATATCGACGGACGCTTCATCCCGGGCGCAGCGATGCTGATCGCGCGCCACGGGAAAATTGCGTACGAAACGGCGCTGGGGACGCAAGACCCGGACAGCGGATCCCCCATGTCGCTCGACACGATCTTCCGCATCTATTCAATGACCAAGCCCATCGTGTCTCTTGCCGCAATGATGCTGGTCGAGCAGGGCAGGTTGCTGTTGAGCGATCCGATCACCAACACGCTGCCCGAGCTGCGCGGGCTCAAGGTCGGCGTGGAAAAAACCGACCCAAAGGGCAAGCGCATCCTGCAGCTGGAGGATGCCCTGCAGCCGATCACGGTGCAGGACCTGCTTCGGCACACCGCAGGCTTCACCTATGGAATCTTTGGCGACTCGCTGGTCAAGGAGGAATACCGCAAGGCGGGTATAGGCAGCCCGCGCGCGACCAGCGATGAGTTCATCCGCCTGATTGGGCAGGTACCTCTCATGTACCAGCCCGGGACGGTCTGGGAATACAGCCACGCGACCGACGTCCTCGGCGTGCTGCTCGAACGCGTCTCGGGGATGCCGCTCGATGCACTGGTGGCCGAGCGCATCCTGAAGCCGCTTGGCATGCACGATTCCGGCTTCTGGGTCGAGGAGGGGAAACATCATCGTATTGCGGAAGCCTTCGCGAAGGACCCGGTAACCGGCGGTGCCGTGAAACTGAACCAGCCGCGCCGCAAGCCGAATTTTCTCGGTGGCGGGGGCGGGATGGTGTCCACGCTGCACGACTACTTCCGCTTCGCGCAGATGCTCGCCAACGGCGGCGAACTGGACGGCGTGCGGCTGCTCTCGCGCAAGATGCTCTCCTACATGACCAGCGACCATCTCGTCGGCATGCCGCACGCGCGGTCCGGCCAGAGCTACCTGCCCGGGCCGGGATACGGCTTCGGGCTTGGATTCTCGGTACGCACGCATGAAGGCGGCGCGCTGATGCCGGGATCGGTCGGGGATTTCACCTGGAGCGGGCTCGCGGGAACCTATTTCTGGATTGATCCGGCAGAGGACATGCTGGCGATCTTCATGATGCAGGCGCCGGAGCAGCGCACCCATTACCGGCAACTGTTCCGCAATCTTGTGTACGCAGCGCTCGAATAAGTAGAATGGGATGGCCGGTTGTTGCCGCCGGCATCATTCAACTGGGAGGCAGTCATGGCCGAACCGGACGCGCTGTCCCGACAGTGCGCGCTGATCGACAGGCTGGCCCGGTCGCTAGGGCCACCCTGCACCAGGCATGAGACGCATATCTCCGTGGTGCTGGTCGCCGGCGGATTCGCCTGGAAATTCAAGAAGGCGGTGCGCTTCGACTTCCTCGATTTTTCCACGCTCGACAAGCGGCGCTTCTACTGCGAGGAAGAGTTGCGGCTGAACCGGCGCTTTGCGCCGGATATCTACCTTGACGTCGTCGCTGTTACCGGCGACCCCGATCATCCGGTCCTCGACGGTGACGGTAGTCCCCTCGAATATGCAGTGAAGATGCGCGCGTTCGAGCAGGCGGCCCTCTGGAGCGAGCGTATAGACAATGGCAGGCTGCGCGCGCCTGACATCGATGCGTGGGCAGCGCGCCTCGCCGTTCTGCACGAGACTGCCGCGCGTTCGCCCGCGGACAGTGTCTGGTGCACGCCTTCGTCCCTGCAGGCGATTGCCGATGAAACGCTCGGCCTGTTGAAAACGCGCCTCGCCGGCGCCCGAGAGCGGGCCGACGCGACGATGGTCGAAGCCTGGGAAGTGAGGCAAAGGGACGTCCTGCATGACGTGTTCCTGGCGCGCAAGGCCGGCGGGTTCATCCGGGAATGCCACGGCGACCTTCACTGCGGGAATATCCTCACGCTGGACGGCAAGGTGGAGGCATTCGACTGTATCGAGTTCAGCGAGCGCCTGCGCTGGATCGACGTGATGAACGATATCGCGTTCACCTGCATGGACCTGCGCTACCGTGGGCGCGGGCGTCTCGCGTCGCGCCTCTTGAATGCCTACCTTGAGCACACGGGTGACTACGCAGGACTGCCGGTATTCGGCTATTACAAAGCACACCGGGCGCTGATCCGCTGCAAGGTGGCGTTGCTCGCTGCGGAGCAGGGAACGGGACAGGCCGCGCGGGAGGCATCGGATTACCTCGCCTATGCTGTCGGGCGACTGAATCGGCCAAGGCCTGCACTGGTCATCATGCATGGATTCTCGGGCAGCGGAAAGTCCACGCTGGCGCGCATGGCGGTGGAAGTCATCGAGGCCATCCAGCTCCGAGCCGACGTCGAACGCAAGCGCATGCATGGCATTCCGACAGCGCAGCGCGGAGGGCCGGAACTCTATACGGAGCAGGCGACGCGCGCCGTTTATGGACGGCTGCTCGATACGGCACGGCAACTCATCCTGGCAGGATGGACGGCGGTCGTCGACGCCACCTTCCTCAGGCAGGAACAGCGCGCCCCGTTCGCGGCCCTGGCGGAGGCGCTCGGCGTGCGCTTCGTCATTCTTTCTGCCTGCGCCGGTGAAGACGAGATGCGTCGCCGCATCCTGCTGCGCGGAAGCGCAGACGCATCGGATGCCGGCATAGACGTCCTGGAAGCCCAACTGGCGCGCCACGATCCGATCTCGAGCATGGAGGCGCCGAACGTGTGTCCCATCGACACGCGCGAGGCAACGGCGGCGGAGCTTGGCGCCCGGCTTGGCGCGCTGTTGGCCTGATTTTGCTTTCATTGATCCAGATCAACCGGGGCCCGCTGGCGGGGCGTCCGGTGGCGGGTTTCGGGCTTGAAGGCCGATGAAATTCTTCTAGAATGACCTCAAGAACAACAAGGTCTTGAAGGCTGGCGGAGATATCGAAAGGAAGCAATCATGTTCAAGACGATACTCGTGCCAACCGACGGCTCGCCGTTGTCCGAGCGTGCCATCCATGCCGCGGTCCAGTTCGCGAAAGAGACGGGCGCCAGCCTGGTCGGTCTGTCTGTCGCAGAACCCTATCCGTTCACTCCGCTCTCCGGCAGTACATTTTCGGACGAGCGCCGCCTGTATGAAGAACGGGCGCAGGACATCGCGCAGGAGCATGTACGGAAGATTGCCGCCGCGGCCCACGTGCTGGATGTGCCTTGCAAGGCCGTGGTATCGCAATCCTTCAGTCCGAGCGATGAGATTGTGAAGACCGCTGAAAAGATGGGCTGCGATGTCATCTTCATGGCATCGCATGGACGCAAGGGCCTGAATCGCCTGTTCGTCGGAAGCGAGACGCAGAAGGTGCTGGCCAACACAACCATCCCCGTGATGGTCTTTCGCTGATCAATCCAAGGAGGCAGTGATGCAATCGATCAAATGGTCCCAGGACATGTCGCTCGGCGTGAAGGACATGGACGACGCGCACAAGGAGTTCTTCGAGGACCTGACCGTGCTACTGACTACGCCGGACGACGGGTTCGCACCTGCCTTCATGCGCTTGATCGACAAGGTCGAGAAGGACTTCCATGAAGAAGAAGAATTGATGGAAGAAATCGATTACCCCGGCCTGCAGGGGCACCGCGAGCAGCATGCGCGGGTGCTCGGCGCGCTGCACCATGTCGCCCCGCACGTGATGAATGGCGACGTGGGCCTGGGCCGCGAGGCAGCGGAGCTATTGCCGCAGTGGTTCCTGTTTCATCTGTCCACGATGGATACGGCGCTTGCAATTGCGCTGGACCTGGAAGGGGCGGAAATCAACCCGGTCACGATTCGCCTGGCCGCGGAACGCATCAGGCAGGGGTCGGACCGTTCGACATGAGGCAAATGACGACAGCGAGGTGAATCACAGGCACGTCCTGCCGAAGAGATCCCGCGGCGCCGCCAGGAAGGTGGTTGTCAGCTGATGATGTTTAACCAAGCCCCGGCGGCCAAACATCGCCGGGTGCAATCGCCGTCTTCCGGTCGGCATTTTTTGAATGGAGTGCAGATGTCCTTGTTGTTCCGCGCCTTTCGCCATGACGCGCATGCACGTCGCCGCGCGTCGCATCGTCATCCCTTGCTCCGCCTGCTGATCGTGATCGGGCTCGCCATCGCGTCACCAGTGGTCGCCTATGCCGGGGGCGTCTACGTAGCGGAACAAGGCGTACCTGTTGTGAAGGCAATGGGCCAGGCGCTTGCGGAGAATCCGCAGAAGTCGGACAAGCCGTTCTGGATCGTCGTCTCCGGCGCAGATACGGCCTTGCTTACGAAATCGCGCGCCAGCGCAGACACGCGCCAGATGGTCAGGACGGCAAAGGAGCGTGGGGCGGAAATCTACGTCTGTCGCTCGGATCTCGTCCGCGCAGGCATCAAGGAAGAGGATTTGCTGGACGGGGTTGTGGCCATGTACGGCTATGGCCCGCAGGATTGGTCCGGCCTGCTGCCTGCTCGCAAGGATGGCATCGCACTGCCTGTCGACATGACGCAGAGCCAGCGCATTCTGAAAACATGCGCTGGTGAGCCACGGCCGGGAAGTTGAACCGGTTTCGGCGGCATTTCTACAAGTAGTTGCCCGATAGCTGTTGTTCCAAGGCAACGTATTGTTTGTGTATTGAAACTGGACAATCGGCGCATGTTCGCCTTTCGAACAGTGCCGAAATTTCTTCTTGCCGGCAGGAAACTCTGTATTTGCAACACTTTCCGAAACGCCGTCCTGCTGTTTTCCCTATCTAGGTCCCTTCTGATTTTCCGGACTTTCCTGAAACATGTCCGGAAATAATACAAATCCGCGGAGTACGGAAAATATCCACACAGTTGCAAGGTGGAAAATCGGCGTTCACTCCTTTAGACTGGCTCAGCTGGGGTGTGCTTTCTGCACGCTTTGATGTTGTATCGCAGCGGATCTCAGTCCACTCAAACATTCGACCGAACAAGGCTAGTGTCTCTTACACTCCTTAGTCCGGCAGGCTGACTCTCGTTGCTCCGCGCAATATGTTCGGGGGAGACAATGCTATGAACTTACGTACGGTAAGGATTGGTACGCGGCTGGGTATCGGCTTCGGCATCATTCTTGTCCTGGTGGTCTGCGTGCTTGTTGCAGACATCGTCATCAGCGCCAACAGCCGGCGCGTCCAGAATGAGGGATTGAAGGTAGCAACCGGCAAGGTCGCGGTCGCCAGCGCCATGCGCAGCGCCGTGCTCGAGGGCGGCATCGCAATGCGCAACGTCGGCCTGCAATACAGCACGCCGGAAATGCAGAAGGAAGAAGCCAAGGCGCTCGTGCAGCGCAAGCGCTTCCAGGAAGCCCAGGACAGGATGCTGGCGCTAGGCCTGTCCGACGAAGAAAAGGCTATCGTCGCCAACATCGCGGCGCTGAACAAGAAAACCGAAGAGCCGTTCAAGGAAGCCATCGAGAAGGTCAAGGAGTACGCCAACGAGTCGGCAGGCAAGCTCATCTCGTCGCGCATCGACCCGCTTAACCAGCAGGCCGTCGCTGAAATCGACAAGCTCGTCGACATGCAGCAGAAGGCGGTCGACGGACTGATCGCCGGTTCGGAGGACGCCGGCCAGCGCCTGACCACGCTGCTGACGATGATGGGCCTCATTACCGTCGTCACCGGCGGCGTCCTGTCATTCGTCACCACGCGCAGCATCACCCATCCCTTGCAGGATGCCGTCGGCGTCGCAAAACGGGTAGCGGCCGGCAAGCTCGGCGCGGAGATCCAGGTCGTCGGCAAGGATGAAACCAGCGAACTGCTGCGCGCGCTCAAGGAGATGGACGACAGTCTGTCGAAGATCGTCAGCCAGGTGCGCGCAGGGACGGACGAAATCGGCACCGCGTCCAACGAAATCTCCGCAGGCAATTCCAACCTCTCGTCCCGCACCGAGTCCCAGGCCAGCGCGTTGCAGCAGACCGCGTCCTCGATGGAGCAGCTCACCTCGACCGTCAAGCACAATGCTGACAATGCACAGCAGGCCAATCATCTCGTGCGCTCCGCTTCCGACTCCGCAGTGAAGGGCGGCGAGGTGGTGAACCAGGTGGTCGAAACCATGGGTTCGATCAAGGAGAGCTCGCGCAAGATTGTCGACATCATCGGCGTGATCGACGGCATCGCGTTCCAGACCAATATCCTTGCGCTCAATGCCGCGGTGGAGGCTGCGCGCGCCGGCGAACAGGGGCGCGGGTTTGCAGTCGTTGCCGCTGAAGTGCGCACGCTCGCCCAGCGTTCCGCCCAGGCGGCGAAGGAAATCAAGGACCTGATCAGTGATTCGGTGAAGAAAGTCGAAAGCGGTAATGCGCTTGTCGACGACGCCGGCAAGCAGATGGACGAGATCGTCGCTGCGGTGAAGCATGTCGCCGACATCATGAACGAGATCACCGAAGCGAGCCAGGAACAGAGCCGCGGCATCGAGGAAATCAACCGTGCGATCTCCACGATGGACGAAATGACGCAGCAGAATGCGGCGCTGGTGGAACAGGCTGCGGCTGCGGCGGCATCGATGGAAATTCGTGCAACGGCACTGGGCCAGACGGTGGCGGCCTTCGACCTCAGCGCATCGGCAGGCGTGCTTCGCCCGGCGGAAGTGGTGAGGATCGAACCGGCGAGCGCTCCGCGCAAGGAGAAGGAGGGCGGCGCCCAGGTCCTGCCTCTTGACGGGGGCAGGAAGGCGGCCCTACGCCTGCGTGGCTGAACTTCCGGAAGCGCCGCCCGCATGGGCTGGCGCTTCCTTGCTTGCTCGCTCCACGTGCATGTCTACGATCAACCAACTCCCCGAAAGCGTCGCGCCGGCGATAAGGACGACCCCGTCGTTCTGTTTGCCATCGCGGTCTTGATGACTCGCAATACCACCCGCGTCCCGGATAAACCTATCGCCGTCCGTCCTGTCTATCTGCGAACACGCGCCCTCGGCGCGGTTGCATTCCGTAAAAAGCGGATAGAAAGGGCGAATCATGATCGAAACAACGAATGGCAAGTCTACGTCGGTATGGATGGCCACGGCGACCGTCCCGGTTTATCCCGCGCTTGCGGCTGACGTCGATACGGATGTGTGCGTGGTCGGCGCAGGCATCGCCGGCCTTACCACGGCGTATCTGCTGACGCGGCAAGGGCGCAGCGTGGTGGTAATCGATGCCCTCGGCGTCGGCGCCGGCGAGACCGGACGGACGACGGCGCACTTCTTTCCTCCCGACGAGTGGTATGTTGACGTCGAGAACGGCTTCGGGGAGAAGGCAGCAAAACTGGTTGCGGACAGTTTTTCGCAGGCAATCGCCCAGGTCGAATCGATCATCCGGCTCGAGAATATCGATTGCGAATTCGAACGGCTGAGCGGCTACCTGTACGCGCTGCCCGACAACGGCTTCAAGGATCTCGGCAAGGAATTCGACGCGGCGCAGCGCGCGGGCGCCGAGGTCGAAATGCTCGACCGGGTGCCCGGGCTGAGTTTCGATACCGGCCCGTGCGTCCATTACCGCAACCAGGCACAGTTCCATCCGTTGAAATACCTGTCCGGGCTGGCACAGGCCATCGTGGCCGGCGGCGGCAAGATCTATGGAGCGACGCGCGCGATCGACGTGTCCGGCGACGACAAGCTGCAGGCAGTCACCACGACGAACGGCATGGTACGCGCCAAGGCCGTGGTCGTCGCGACGAACACGCCCTTCAACGACCGTGTCGTGATGCACACCAAACAGGCCGGCTACCGTACCTACGTCATCGGCGTGCGCGTGCCGAGGGGTTCAGTGCCGCGCATACTGCTGTGGGATACCGGTGATCCTTATTACTATATCCGGCTCGAGACGCCCGACCCCGCCGCTGGCCATGACATCCTGGTCGTCGGCGGCGCCGATCACAAGGTCGGCCAGGACACGCATCCGGAGCACCGTTATGACGAGATCGAACGCTGGGTGCGAGAACACTTCCCGATGGCGGAGGCGGTCGAATACCGCTGGTCCGGCGAGATCATGGAGCCGTCGGACGGTCCCGCCTACCTGGGACGCAATCCGATGGACGACCGCAACGTGTACGTCATTACTGGCGACTCCGGCAACGGCATGACCCACTGCACGATCGGCGCCATGCTGGTGACCGACCTGATCATGGGACGCGACAATCCATGGCAATCGGTGTACGACCCGGCGCGCAAGGTCAAGCATGGGGTCGCCGATTTCGTGGCCGAGCAGGCAAATACGCTGTCCAAGTATGGTGAATGGGCGACAGGGGGAGAAGTCGATTCGCCCCAGGAAATCGCCGCCGGCGAAGGGGCCATCGTGCGGGACGGCACGCGCAAGCTGGCCGTGTTCCGCGACGAGCAGGGGTCATTGCATGCGGTGTCGGCCAAATGCACCCACCTCGGCTGTGTCGTGCACTGGAATTCGGCCGAGCGGTCGTGGGACTGCCCCTGCCATGGCTCGCGCTTCGATGTCGACGGCGAGGTACTGCATGGTCCCGCTGCCACGGCGCTGGAGGCCGCGACACTCGATTCCGGCGACATGAAGCAGACGGGTCCGGGCGATGCGCATCGCCCGCAGCCGGGTGCCTAGAGGGTGTCATTCTCCGAAGGCGTAAACATCCATTGCCAGGACGCCGTATTCATGGCTGGAGTGGAGGCGTTTAGCGATGGCGCCTTCTCCGGCCGCTCCCATGGCAACGAATAACGGGAGCAGGTGTTCTTCGGTTGGATGGTTACGGACCGCGGAGGGTGCTTGCGCACGGTAGTCGCGCAGTGCCGCGCGGTCATTGGCGTGCAGCTTCTCCACCATCCATGTGCCGAACGCACTGACCCATTCCGGTACGGGCGCGTCGATCGGGCCGCCGCGGAACTCGTACAGGTTGTGCGTCAGCGAACCGGAACCGATCACCAGCACGCCCTCATCGCGCAGGGCGGCAAGCGCATGGCCCAGGTGCTCATGATTGGCAGGGGATGCGCCACGCAGGATGGACAGTTGCGTCACGGGGATGCCGGCATCCGGATACATCAGCATCAGCGGGGCCCACGCACCATGGTCCAGGCCGCGCTGCGGGCTCCGCCCCACTGCATATCCAGCCTGTTCCAGCATCAACGCTGCCTTTTCCGCGACCTGCGGCGCCCCAGGGGCAGGATACGCAAGGTCGTACAGCACCTGCGGAAAGCCGCCAAAGTCATGGATGGTCTCTGGCTGCGGTGCGAGGCCGACCGCGGGGCCGCCCGTCGATTCCCAATGGGCGGAAGCGACAAGAATGGCGCGCGGCCTGGGAAAGTGACTGCCCAGGTCCTGCAGGAAACGGCCTGCCGGACTGTCCTCGACAGCCAGCATCGGCGAACCGTGCGAGACAAACAGCGTTGGCAGGCGGGTCATGGCGCTTCTCCTCGGTCAATTTTTGTGCAGGCGGTAGGGCATCCGGCCTACAGGGACACTGTAAGCGTTCGCCGCGTGCGGATAAACCGTCGGCACGTTGATACATTGTTTCCGTATTGTTGACGATGGCTGCAGGCAATGCAGGCAATGCAGGACGCGGACGATCCCACGTGCACACTGATCCAGATCATGTGTGCATTGACGCAGGGCCAATGACTTCACAGGCTGCGCTCCTACACTGAAAATCCGCTTACTTGTCGGAGGCTGCCATGGCATCCGCACTGGCCGCAATGATTGTCGCCTCATCGACCGTGATGGTGAACACGCCCGGTGTCGAGGTGGAAAAAGCCTATTGGGACTGCGAGTTTGCTGCGATCGAGGGCCAGATCAGCCTTGACGCTGCTGCGGCATGCAGCGAGATCTACGAACACCTGAAGAAGCACAAGTTCGACGGCCGGTTCGACCGGTTCCTTGTCTGGTGGCGCGAAAACAAGGTCCGCGAGATGTCCTCACGCGGTGGCCGTCGACAGGCCGATTAAGGGCTGCGCCAAGGGTGGGGTGTTTTCGGTGCAAGCCGCTCGCGCTTGCCTCGAAGGTAAGGGCCGGCGGCATTCGCGCTCGCCGGTCACCCTCGCCGGTCACCCTCGCCGGCGCTCCGCTCACGGCCGTCAGGCTCAGTCCCGAATCCACACCCGCATCAGCGACAGCAGCTGCGCCGCGTCGACCGGCTTGGTGATGTAATCCGACGCGCCGGCAGCAATGCACTTGTCCCGGTCACCCTTCATGGCCTTCGCTGTCAGCGTGATGATCGGCAAGGACCTGAACTTCGCATTCTTCCGGATAGCACGCATCGTGTCGTAGCCGTCCATGCCCGGCATCATGATATCCATCAGGACGATGTCGATGGACGAATCCGATTGCAGGATCTCGATGCCGTCCCGCCCGTTCTCGGCGTAAAGCACTTTCATGTGCTGGCGTTCAAGTACCGAGCTCAGCGCAAAAATGTTGCGGAGGTCGTCATCGACGATCAGCACCTTGCGCCCGGCAAGGCTCGCGTCCGCGGCCTGTGCATCATCCAGCATCCTGCGTTGCGTCTCCGGAAGGCTTTCATGCGCTCGGTGCAGGAAGAGGGCGGTTTCGGCCACCAGGCGCTCCGGCGAGCGCGCATCCTTGAGGACCACGGTCTTGGCGATACGCTGCAGACGTTCCGTTTCCTCAGGCTTCAGCTCGACAGCGGTATAGACGACGATGGGAACGTCTCGCAGCGCATAATCCGCGCCGATCTGTTCGAGCAGGTCGAAACCGTCGACGTCCGGCAGGCTGAGGTCGAGCACGACGCAATCGAAGGGCGTGCGCTTGAGCAGGCGAAGCGCTTCCTGCCCGGAAGCGACGGCTTCGATGTGCACTGACTCATCCCCGATCAGACGCACGATGGCGTCGCGTTGGACCGGATCGTCCTCGACCACCAGCAGGTGCCGCCGTTCGTTCGTCACGAATTGCTGGATGCGTGCCAGTTCCTCCTGCATGCGCGCTACGCTGACCGGCTTTTGCAGGTAGGAAAATGCGCCATGGCGCAAGGCGCGTTCGCGCGCATCGCCTTCGGAGATGACATGCACGGGAATGTGCCGCGTGCCGGGATCGCGCTTGAGCCGATCAAGTACGGTGAGTCCTTCCGCATCGTCGCGATCGATATCGAGGAGGATGGCGGTGGGGCGGTAATCGCGGGTCAGCGCCAGCGCGGAGTCGGCCTGCAGCGCGACGATCCCCTTGAAGTTGTGCGCGCGGGCCTGCACCAGCAGTTCCAGCGCATTGCCTTCGTCGTCATCCACGATCAGGACGGCCGGATCGCCCGGGCTGACATTCGCCCGGTCGTCCGTCGGGGCTTCCGCATCGCCCTCCGGGAGCGAGATCGCAATACGTTGCACTTCCTGGCTATCGCCGGCGTGCGGCAGGGAAAGGTGCGGTTTCGTGACGCTTTCTTCCTCCCTTTGCGGATAGTCAAACAAGACGACGTCTTCCTGGTGATAGGGAAGGTAGAGGGTGAAGGTGCTGCCCAGGCCGAGTTCGCTTTCCACCCTGATCTCGCCGTTCAGCAGGCGTGCGAGCTCGCGGCTGATGGATAGTCCCAGGCCAGTGCCGCCGTACTTGCGGGCGGTACTGCCGTCGGCCTGCTGGAACGCCTCGAAGATCAATTGCAGCTTGTCCTGCGAAATGCCGACGCCGGTGTCCACGACCGAGAATGCCAGGACGGCGTCCGCGCCGGACAGGACCGGATGATCGGAAGACCAGCCGGAAGCAGCGCGGCCGATGCGCAAGGCAACTTGCCCGTGCGGTGTGAACTTGAACGCATTTGACAGCAGGTTCTTCAGGATCTGCTGCAGGCGCGTCGTATCCGTCCGCATGGACGGCGGCAGATGGGTACCGAGCTCGATGGTGAAATCGATCTTCTTGGCATCGGCCATATGGCGGAAGGTGCGCTCCACGTAGGCGCACAGCGAATCGAAACGGTATTCGCTCATCTCCAGCGTGACCGTGCCCGATTCGATCTTCGACAGGTCGAGTATGTCGTTGATCAGCGTCAGCAGGTCGCTGCCGGAGCCGTAAATCGTTTTTGCGAACTCCACCTGCGACGTCGTCAGGTTGCCTTCCGGGTTGTCCGAGAGCTGTTGGGCCAGGATCAGCAGGCTGTTCAGCGGCGTGCGCAGTTCGTGCGACATGTTGGCCAGGAACTCGGACTTGTACTTGGACGACAGCGCAAGCTGGGTCGCCTTTTCTTCCAGCGCAAACTTCGCCTGTTCCACTTCGCGGTTCTTGCGTTCCACCTCGATGTTCTGTTCGGACAACAGGCGCGCCTTCTCCGCCAGTTCGAGGTTGGTCTGCTGCAATTCCTGCGCCAGCGATTGCGACTGCGTCAGCAGCGACTCGGTACGGCTGTTTGCTTCGATGGTGTTCAACACCACGCCGATCGATTCCATCAGCTGGTCGAGGAAGGA